>Ga0209800_10000627_pt1 | contig 50414 bp, 40 predicted proteins | sample Higcelweek8metaG_FD_187174 | JGI IMG/M metagenome (GOLD analysis project Ga0209800, IMG submission 187174) | Freshwater pond sediment microbial communities from the University of Edinburgh, under environmental carbon perturbations - High... | ecosystem: Environmental > Aquatic > Freshwater >...
AATATTCGGCATCATAAAAAGCCTCCTGCAGCCTGATATTGTCCTGGGATCTGCAGACGGTTCCTGCAGAGATGATTATCAGCAATAGGGCAAGTTTCTTCATATTCGTTGACTTATTGTTTTTCTTCATTTTTTCTTTTCTTCTTTCTGCTCCAGAACAGAAATATTATAAGGAGAGCAGCCAGAGCCAACAGCCACCAGTAACGGCAGCTCCCTTTTCCTTCTCCTTCTGCTGCCGGAAGTGCGTCTGCGGTAGTTTCTCCTTCCGCACCGGTCACCGGGATGGTGTTTGCATTTTTGCCTGCACTTGCATCAGCCTCTGCAACTGCACCTGCAACAGGGTCTGCCGCGACAACGGCACCAGCCGATACGGCGGCGGCACCAGCAGCCGATACGGCGGCTTCGGCAACTTCAGAAGCCCTTTCACCAGCCGGCCTGACAGGAATCTTGTTATAGAGGGGTTTCAAAGCCCTGGAAGGAGCATCGGTGCGCCGAACTGTCACAACTGCTCCGGTATCATTGCCGAAACGGTCTGTCAGACTGAGAGAAACCTTGCTGAGGCCGGCTTCCGGACTGAAAGTGAAAGTGAAGGTAGTATCAGTAAGGCGATACTCCAGCGTGGTGATCACCGAATCAGGGGAGAGCACCTCCACGTCAAGCATGGAACTCGCTTCGGCTATCAGGTCTATACTGACCGGATCAGGCGTGCCAATTTTTATAAGGGTGTCAGAGAGCAGCCTCATGTAAGCTGAAAAGTCAGTTTCGGCAAGCGTTACCGGTTGTATCCTGATTGTGTCATCGGAGCGGTCGGGGTGCAACTCAATCCTGCGGGTCAGAGAAAGGGCGTCGTCAGAGTCAAAGCTTATGTTGTATCCTCCCTGCGGAAGCCGGAAGGAGTAGAGCCCGGTCACCGGATTGGTAAGTGCACTGATCATTTTCCCGGCATCGGTATTGTTCACGGCGGTAATCTTCACCGGCTGCGGAAACTCAGTTAGCAGGCCGTTGACGGATGCTTTACCGGTCACAATGAAGTTTCTCGGGTTGAGCTCAGAATAGATATCACAACTGAGGAGATCCATCCTGCCGTTACCGTCATCATCGAATCTCCCGTAATATCCCCTGTCTCCCTTACCCACAGGGTTGAAGAAGAGATCATCATCCGTTGTATTCAGGGGATAGCCGACGTTGACAGGTGTGCTCCACATACCGTTCTCATCGATGTCAGACCTGAAAATATCATAGCCGCCCATGTTGAAATGTCCGCGTGAGCTGAAAAAGAGAGTGCGGTCATTATTGGCCAGGAAGGGAGTCTCTTCGTTATAAACTGTATTGATCTCCGGTCCCAGGTTCACTGCCGGACCCCAGTTCCCGGAGCTGTCGCGGGCCGACATGAAGATATCCAGGCCTCCGATGCTCTCCCTCCTGTTGCTTGTGAAGTAAAGCTTCTTCCCGTCGCTGCTCATCGTAGCATGCGACTCCCAGTATTTTGTATTTATATTGCTGTTGAGCTTCTCCACATTGCTCCATGTCTCACCCTCCAGGCGGCTCATATAAATATTGCCATCCCAGGTGTCAACCCGGTACATCAGCAGGGTCTTGCCGTCAGGAGCAAGTGACGAGGTATAATAGTCCTGATCCACTCCCAGCTGAGGTGTAAGGTTCACTGGCTCTGTCCATTTTCCATCTTCCTTCCTGGACCAGAAGATGGCGTCATAGAACTGCAGCTCACGGGTAAAGAGAAGTGTTTTTTCGTCAGCCGAGATTACCGGATTGTATTCCGAGAAGCGATCATTGACCGGGCTGCCCAGGTTTTTATCGACGACGAAAACCGGTTTGCGCATCATAATCCGGGCATTATCACAGCTTTGCATCTGGAATCGTACAAGGGCGGTGTCATACTTCTCGGTATCAACATCCTTCAGGAAGAGCTCATATGTCTCCAGTGCCCTGTCGAAGTTGTTTGCAATGCGGTAGGCATTTGCAAGGAAATAGAGAGCGTCGTATGGTGCACCTTTCTCGCGGAGCTTTCCGGGTTGATGCCTGGGATTGATGTTCCTGGCTGCAGCCTCAAGATAAGGTATGGCCTCATCCTTCTCTCCCGGGGTGTTGAGGTAACACTGGCCTATGCGAAAATAGAGATTATAGTTCTCCGGGAAGATCTGTAACAGGCTGAGATACTTGGGAAGAGCTTCAGGGTAATCTTCATAAAGCAGGTCTCCCTCGGCTGAGACAAACATCTCCCGGAGATCGCTATGAGACTGACCCGAAAGGGATATGGCATGAACCATAAGGATCATACACAAGATGTATTTAGCCCTTCTCATCAGGTGATCAGTTTATCATAATGTCACTAATATAACTCAAAAAACACAATAAGATTATAAGAGGTATGGCCCTTTTTATCAAGAATTGTCACTTTTTGACCATCTTACGGAGGCGGAGACGGACAAGAGCCATTGCATTTAAGAGAGTGACAGCCGCTTTTACCGGCAAGTGCCACCCCTTTCCAAGGTGCTTCACAGCGAAGATGTACATGGCACTGTAAAAGTATCTGAGTGATCTTTCCGTGTCCTGGCCGGCACTTTTCCCCTTGAAGTGGGTTATGCGGACATCGTGAAGGTAATAATTGCTGTAACCCGCCTTTCTGATCCGCCAGCTGAGGTCAATATCCTCGCCATACATAAAGAAGTCGGTATCGAAGAGACCGGTCCTGTCGAGTGCCTCCCTCCGGATGAGCATGAATGCACCGGTGAGTATGTCGGCACGGCAGGTTTCGTTCTCAGGCTTGTCTCCGAGGTAGTAGGCGTTGAAGAACGGTGAGCGGGGAAAGAGCCTTCCGAGTCCTGTAAACCTGAACAATGACGTGAGGGGGGAGGGAAATCCTCTTTTTGACTCAGGAAGGAATCTTCCGTCCCCGTCTGTCATATGTGCTCCGGCCGCACCGGCATCAGGATGCGTTCGCATAAAACTCAGGGCAAGGACCAGAGCGTCAGGACTGACAACCGTATCGGGGTTGAGCACCAGTATGAATTCTCCGGTGCTGGCCATGATTCCACGGTTACATCCCGCCGAAAAACCTTCATTGCTTCCGGAAACGATTAGTCTGACTCCGGGGAATTCCTTCCCGACCATTCCTGCTGAACCGTCTGTAGAATTATTGTCCACGACTATTATTTCGTGGCTTAGGCCGCGGGTTGCCTCAAAGAGAGACTGCAGCGCCTGGCGCAGCAGTACGCTGACATTGTATGAAACGATTATTACAGAGAGTTCCATCCGTTTCAGGAGACGGCCATCTCCTCCCTGATAGCCTCCGCCAGCCTGCGTACCCCCTCGCATGTATCCTTCTCACCGGAGTATGAAAAGTTGATCCGCATTGTATTGTGGCCTTCGTTGTTGCAGAAAAACACAGCACCACATACGAAGGCAACATTTTTACGGATTGCCCTCTCGAGCAGTCTTGCCGCGTCCATCGACGGGGGCAGGGTGACGAAGAGAAACAGCCCGCCGTCAGGTTCCGTCCACTTCACGCCCTCAGGCATCTGCTCGCGGAAACATTTCAGCATATAATCACGGCGCTGACTGTAGAGCGCAACAGTCTTTTTCAGGTTTACATCAAGCAGGCCCTGATCAATATACCTGGCAGTTATCTTCTGCACGAAAGGAGGAGTGCAGAGGTCTGCCGACTGTTTGGAGGTCACAAGCTTGTCAATTATCTCCCTGTGCCCTGTGACCCATGCCAGTCTGAAGCCAGGTGCCAGTATCTTGGAGAATGTATTCAGTGTCAGCACTCTGCCATTTGTGTCAAGGGATGACATCAGCGGTTCGGGAGTGCCCGCGAAGCGAACGTCACGGTAGGGGCTGTCTTCAACAATAATCAGGTCATGCCTTTCGGCGATACGTATGATCTCAAGTCGTCTCGAACGGGGTACAGTCACCCCCGTCGGATTCTGAAAGTCAGGTATGATGTAGATGAACTTCAGGATTTTGCCTTCCTTCTTCAATGCGACGATTGTCTTTTCAAGCTGGTCGGGAATCATTCCGTTGTCATCAAGAGGAATGCCCTTCAGCACGGCGCCGTAGTTTGAAAAGGCATTCAGCCCGCCAAGATAGGATGGCAGTCCGCACAGCACCACATCGCCCCTGTTGATGAAAATCTTGCCGCAAAGGTCCAGTGCCTGCTGAGATCCGGTGGTTATCATTATGTTCTCAAGGGTCAGATTCAGACCGTCTTTTTTGTGCCGTTCGGCAAGGAGTGCACGAAGCTTGTTGTCTCCCTCGGTGGTGCCATACTGGAGGGCAGTCCGGCCCTCCTCCTCAAGCACCTCGGCAGTGACTCTCTTTATGTCATCTATCGGGAAGGAGTCGGGAGAGGGGAGTCCGCCTGCGAAGGAAATCATATCCGGTCTCTGGGTCAGCTTCAGTATCTCCCTGATCGCTGATTTCTTCATCAACTGCGATGCGTCTGAAAAGAACCTGTCAAATGTATCTGGCATTGAAATTTGATTTGTATCAAATTAAGCAAGATTTTCAGAATAAAAAAATGACAGCGGGTATTATAGGGAAATAAGCAGCCCGGATGGGGTTGTTTCAGGGCCGGTTCGCAGAGGATTAGCTCCGGTGAAGGATTTGCCGGCTGCTGTACGATACTGCGCTGTTACAGAGGCCGGTTCGGTCAGCCCTGTGAAGGGAGTGAGAAAACCCGGCGGTTGACTATTGACTGACCCAGGGTGATCTCATCGGTATACTCCAGTACATCACCGATAGCCACTCCGCGGGCCAGGGTTGTGACGCGCACCTCATATCCGAACAGACGCTTGAAGATATAGTAGTTGGTGGTGTCACCCTCCATCGTAGTGCTCAGTGCGAGGATTATCTCCTTCACCCCGCCGCCGCGCACTCTCTCTTCAAGGCTGGCTATGGTCAGGTCAGAGGGACCGATGCCGTCAACCGGGGAGATGATGCCGCCGAGCACATGGTAGAGGCCCCTGAACTGCCTTGTGTTTTCAACTGCCATCACATCCTGTACGTTTTCAACCACGCAGATTAATGAGAGGTCTCTCGATTGATCGCTGCAGATGTCACAAACGGGTGTGTCACTGATGCCATGACAGACGCTGCAATAACAGACATCCTCCCTCAGCCTGGTGACAGTCTCTCCGAAACGGCGGACCTCGGCACTGTTACGCCTGAGGAGATGCATCACCAGCCTGAAGGCTGTCTTGCGGCCTATCCCGGGAAGAGATGCAAATTCATTCACTGCTTCTTCGAGTAGTCTTGATGGGAAACGTGCTGACATTTGAGGAGTTTGAGGCAAAAATAATTCAATATTTCCCGCAAACCTGACAGGATCATAAATTTTATCTGCGATCTTTTTGCTATCCTTGCAATCATGTTATCAGAACTATGACACCAGCCCTCATCCTTACGATTTTCATTGCCTACACGCTGATGCTTTTCGTGGTCACATTCATCACGTCACGGAAGGCCAACCATCAGTCGTTCTATATCGGAAACAAAGTATCACCATGGTACGTGGTTGCATACGGCATGATAGGAGCCTCATTGTCAGGCGTTACTTTCATGTCTGTACCCGGTTGGGTTGGCGAGACCCAGTTCTCATACATGATCGTCGCATTCGGCTATTTCTTCGGGTACGTGGTTATCGCACTCATACTGCTTCCGCTGTACTACAGGCTCAAACTTACATCAATATACGGATACCTGGAACAACGGTTCGGTTTCTGGTCCTACAAGACCGGTGCCGGATTCTTCATCATCTCCAGGGTGCTCGGTGCTTCATTGCGCATGTTCCTTGTCATTAATGTACTGCAGATCTTCGTTTTTGACGCCTGGAATATCCCCTTCTGGGTCAACGTACTGATATTCATTTTACTTATTATTATTTATACACTGAAGGGAGGGATCCGGACGATTATCTGGACTGATACACTCCAGACTACCTTTATGCTGCTTGCAGTTGTGCTGTCAGTTTATTACATAAGCAGGGAGCTTGGAGCACCTTTCGGCAAGCTGATCGGCGACCTTTTTGACAGCGACATGTCAAAAATGGTTATAACCGACTGGGATCATCCCCGTCACTTTGTCAAGCAGTTCTTCAGCGGCATGTTCATCACAATCACAATGACAGGTCTTGACCAGGAGATGATGCAGAAGAATCTTAGCATCAGGAGACTGAAGGATGCCCAGAAGAATATGTTCACTTTCAGCACCATTAACCTCATAGTTGTGTTCATGTTCCTGGTGCTTGGCGCTTTCCTGGTCTATTTTGCAACTGCTCAGAATGTAACTGTGGCAATGACTGACGATCTATTCCCGACAATTGCATTCAGGTACCTGGGTCCTGCCGCAGGTGTTGTATTCCTCGTTGGTCTGATCTCAGCAGCATTCCCAAGCGCTGACGGGGCGCTGACATCGCTGACAACATCATTCAGTATCGATTTCCTGGGGCTGGAGAAGAAGACGGAGATGGACAACACAAAAAAGACCAGGATAAGATATACTGTTCATTTCACCTTCGCCCTGATCTTCTTTATCTGCATCCTCGCATTCAGAGAGATGAATGACAGGGCCATAATTGACAAGCTCTTCACAATAGCCGGCTATACATACGGTCCGTTGCTCGGACTTTTCACATTCGGACTATTTACAAGAAGAACAGTAAAGGACCGTTACACGCCATGGATAGCCATCCTTTCCCCGGTGATCTGCTACTTCCTGAGTCACTTTTCAGAAGAGCTCTTTAATGGCTACAGGTTTGGGTTTGAGATGCTTCTTGTAAACGGTTTTCTGACCTTCATGGGTTTGCTTGCATTCAGCAGCAAAAAGCGCTGGGAGCCGGCCAGTGAAGCCTGACAGCCGATTGTTCCTACAGCCTTCCTGAGGAGGATGTTCTGCCGGGAACGCTACCGGTACCGGACTGACCGGTTCCTTCCGGATTTTCTTCTCCCTCTTCATCTTCATCAGATTGCCGTGTCTTCGGCTTAATGTAAACCTTTATCTTTTTGTAGGGAATCGAGACCGACAAATAATATTCCGCGCCGGTTGTCATCCCTGATGTGCCTGCTCCGTAACCGGGCATCCATACGGGTTTAAGATCCTTTCCTGCCCCTGTACTGATCAGAAGTCGCATGTAAAGATTCCATCCGATTGTCACACCGGGAAAAAGTTCTGTCCGCACGCCGGGAGTTAATTCGAGGAAGTGTCCCGTGTGCCTCCCTGATGGAACGGAGGCTTCACCAGCACCCCATTCGTTTGTATACCTTATCATCGAGGCCTCTTCGCTGTAAAAGCTGAGACCGTATCTGAGGCCGATGCCTGCACGGTACTTTCCCTGAGAAACGTCGGCCTTGATGAAGTTGTAGTCGGCACCGGCCGTGAAGCTGAGGCCACGGCTTTCAAAATCATAGATGACTTCAGATGCGCTGAACGACGAATACCTGACACCTGCCGTAAATGCAATTGATGAGTTCATATCTACAGAAGCAAGCACCCCGTAGCTGATCAGGTCCCTGCCCGTCAGTTTCATGACAGGGCCCGACAGATCGAATCCTGCCCTCACGTGAAGCGGGAAAGTAACCGTATCCTGTGACAGAAGGGCCGGGCTGCCGAGCAAAAGGAGGCTAATAAAAAAGATGCAGGTTCTTTTCGCCATTAAGGTTCACGCTTTTATTCTCTATGAAAAGTGTGTCAATTATGTTATGCGTTGTCTTCAGTCCGGTTATGTCACTCAAAAGGGTGTATCCGCACTCAGGCGAGACCAGGTGAGGTTTACGGGTGTACCGGATGAAGGCAGTGTCTGTAACGCCGTTAAGGGTGATTATGAATACCGACTCGTCAACGGCCGGATCCAGCGGTACCGAAAAAAAGGAAGTTCCCCTTTCGTCAATGAATTTCAGCGTATCAGCAGCCCTGTAAGTATATACCCTGAGCGAGTCTGCCCTGGCTGTCTCACCCGTACCGCTGACGAGCAGCAGGGTGTTCATGACAGGATCGGTCTCCTCATAACAGGGCTGCACCGAGCAGGACGAAAGGCCTGAAATCAATGCTGAAAGAGCGGCAAACAGCGGTATGGCAAGGTACCTGATCATAACGGATGACAAAGGTATAAAAATTATCAGGAGGTTACGCACTGTCTGCCGTATCCTCCGTATTGCAGAATGCTGGCAGTTCAGAACTTCGGCAGGTTTTTCAGGATACCGCTGACACCGTTGCGGATTACTCCAACGACCTTGTCCACAACGGTTCCTTTATCCTTCACGGAGTAGATCTCATTGATGACATGCTGGTACCTCTGAATCAGAATATTCCTTCTGAGCTTGAGTGTAGGGGAGAGCTCTCCGGTCTGAGGAGTCCACTCCTCGGTCACAAGCCTGAAACGCTTTATCTGCTCGAACTCGCCAAGGTTCCTGTTCACCTCCCTGACCTCCCTGGCAATGCGTTCAATTACCTCCGGAATCTCAATGAGGTCGGCATTATCACGATACTGAATCCTGTGGAGCGAACACCAGTCATGAAGGAAGGTGAAGTTTGGCGAGAGAAGGGCACTGGCAAACTTCTCGTTTTCGCCGATGACCATTGCCTGCTCGATGAAGAACGACTCCTTGAGCTTGTTTTCAATCACCTGCGGGGAGATATATTTGCCGGCTGAGAGCTTGAACATCTCTTTCTTGCGGTCAGTGATTCTGAGGAACCGTCCATCCTCCAGCCTTCCGATATCTCCCGTATGGAACCAGCCGTCGGCATCAATCACCTGTGCGGTCAGTTCGGGTTCCATGTAATAGCCCAGCATTACATTGGGACCCTTGCAAAGAATCTCGCCGTCTTCATCTATCTTCACCCGGACTCCTTCGAGGATCGGCCCTACCGTTTCGAATTTTATATCCGGGATACGGAACGGATTGACGGCTATCACCGGTGAGGTTTCCGTAAGGCCGTACCCCTGGAGAACTGGCATCCCGGCAGCCCAGAAGATACGTTCGAGGCGCGACTGTAGGGCGGCACCGCCGGAGACGAGCACGCGGAGCTCCCCGCCAAGAGCTTCTTTCCATTTGTTGAAAATGAGCTGGCGGGCGATGCCAAGCCTGAACCGGTAGAACTTAGTGTTTCCAGTGAGCCTGAACCGGAGACCCAGGTTCACCGCCCAGAAAAAGATCTGTTTTTTAAGCCAGGGCAGGTTCTTCCCTTTGTTAATTATATTGTCATAGATTTTTTCCAGCAGCCGGGGCACTGTGTTGGCGATATGAGGCCTGATCTCCTTCATTGTATCTGCAATCACTCCCATATTCTCAAGGTAGTAGATGCTTGTACCCTTGTACTGGAAATGGTAGTTCATCATCCGCTCATAAACATGACAGAGGGGAAGGAAGCTGAGAGCCCTGTATCCCAGTCCGAATTCATGAGCGGTGCTGGTGGCTATTGCGTTGGTGACCAGATTATTATGTGACAGCATTACCCCTTTGGGGTTGCCTGTGGTACCCGAAGTATAGATTATTGTGACGAGGTCGGTTGGCTTAATTGAATCCCTTATCGCAATGAGTTCAGACATATAACGTTCACTGTTCTTCCTCCCTTCCTCAATGATCTCCTCAACTGTTTTCAGACCATTCACCGGATCGAATGAATAAAGTTCTTTGATTGCCGGGATGGCAGAGGCTATGGGGAGGATTTTGTTGCAGATTTGTTTGTTGCCAACGAAAACCGCCTTCACTTGCGAGTGGTTGAGAATAAAGGAGTACTCTTCATGTCCGATTGTGGGATATACCGGAACGTGGATCATGCCCGCCTGTGCCAGGCCGTGGTCAACAATATTCCATTCGGATTTGTTGGGGGTGATTGTGGCGATGTGATCACCCCTCGTGTAACCTAGTGACATCATACCGCAGGAGAATAGGTCGGTTAGCTCCCTGACGGCTTCGGTCGAATAGGTCACCCAACCGTTTCCGAACTTGCCGCCAAACATCACCTCCCGTGGATAGACCTTACACCCAAAGTCTATCAGGTCAAAGGTTCTGGTAACTTCCATAACAAAAGTCTAAGGATTAGCGTTACAAGAATATGAATTTCGAACGGCCGGCAGGCGATGTTTTACAACACCTTTTTTGCCAATGCTACTGCTTTCGCAACTGCCGCAGAAAGGCCTTCCGGCTTTTTTCCTCCGGCGGTTGCCAGGAAGGGCTGCCCGCCGCCTCCACCGTTTATTTCAGCTGCCGTGGCTCTGATCATCTCAACGGCATTGAGGCCGGCAGACCCGGCTGCCTTATCCCCCAGACCGATCACAAGTGATGCCTTGCCGTCGTATTCAGATCCGATAATTATAATACTGCTGTCGTCAGACTGTCTGATCTGGTGCGCGATATTCTTCAGGGTTTCAGCCTGGGTTTTCTCCAGGACTCCCGAATAGATGCGGCAGTTGCCGGATGTCTCAGCCCTGGCAGCCAGTTCGTTACGGGCTGTTGATGCTGCAGCCAGCTGCATCTTCTCCAGAGTGCTTTTCAGGGTGGTGTTTTCAGCCATCAGCTTAGTTATGTTGACCACCGGGTTGCCTGTGCTTTTGAGCATGACTGTTATCTCATCGAGGATCTTCAGCTTTTCATTCAGGTAGCTTAAGGCACGCCTTCCCGTCACAGCCTCTATTCTCCTGACGCCGGCTGCCACAGCACCCTCGGAGACTATTTTGAACAGTCCGATCCTTGAGGTGTGGTCAACATGTGTTCCGCCGCAGAGCTCCACTGATTCACCGAAGGCAACGACTCGCACTTTTTCCCCGTACTTCTCGCCGAATAGTGCCATGGCTCCCATACCGAGTGCTTCCTCAATAGGTGTGTCATTATGAACTTCAGATGCAATATTGCTCATTATCATATCATTGACCTGCTCCTCAACAGCGGTGAGTTCTTCTGCCGTAACCTGGCGGAAGTGACTGAAGTCAAACCTCAGTCTTTCCGGGGTGACAAGTGAACCCTTCTGCTCAACGTGCCTCCCAAGGACGTTGCGCAGGGCATGGTGCATGAGATGGGTGGCTGTGTGGTTGTTGGCCGTATCCTGCCGGGCTGCTCCGTCCACAACGGCTCTGAACAGCAAGGATGGTTCCGGCGGGACAGCAGAGGCTATGTGTATGATAAGGTTATTCTCCCTGATTGTATCTGTAATGAGAATTTTACCGCCGCCGCCTTCAATGAATCCCTTGTCTCCGGTTTGGCCGCCAGACTCAGCGTAGAACGGCGTTTTGTCAAAAACGAGATGAACGACTTCGCGGCCGCGAGAGGTAACGCGCCTGTATCGTGAAATCCTCACAGTCTCCTCCGTATTGTCATAGCCTGTGAAGATTGTGCTGTCAGTATCATGGATTACAACCCAGTCACCTGCAGACACGGCAGCATCATCCCTTGAGCGCTCTTTCTGAGCATTGAGTTCCTTCCTGAATTCCTCTTCATTCAGCGTCATGCTGTTCTCCCTGAGGATAAGCTGCGTCAGGTCAACAGGGAAGCCGTATGTGTCAAACAGTATGAAGGCATCGCTGCCGGGAAAGTTGCTTTTTCCTTCCTGACGGAGCGTTTCTACTTTCCGTTCAATCATCCTGAGTCCTTTGCCGAGTGTCTTAAGGAATGCCTGCTCCTCCTCATGGATCACTTTTGTAATTAGTTCCTGCTGCGCCCGGAGTTCGGGATAGTGGGTCCCCATTGACTCCACAAGTGCAGGAATTAGCCTGTAAATAAATGGTTCGGTCATACCAAGCGAGGTGTAGCCATATCTTACTGCCCGGCGAAGTATTCTCCTGATTACATAACCTGCCCTGTTGTTCGAGGGCAGCTGTCCGTCGGCGACTGAGAATGCCACGGTGCGGAGGTGATCGGCAATCACCCTGTGCGCAATGTTCCACTCATTCTTTTCCCCGTACGGTTTGCCCGTTACTTCGGCTGACGCTGCCAGCAGTGGCCTGAAGACATCAGTATCGTAATTCGACTGTTTGTTCTGAATGACCATGCAAAGGCGTTCGAACCCCATGCCTGTATCAACGTGCCTGTCGGGAAGCAGCTCCAGTTCGCCTCCTGCCTTGCGGTTGTACTGAATGAATACAAGGTTCCATATTTCAATCACAAGCGGGTGCCCCTTGTTAACAAGCAGATGGCCCGGGGTGGCAGCTCTTTCGTTTTCCGATCGTATATCAACGTGTATCTCCGAGCAGGGGCCGCAGGGACCCGTTTCACCCATCTCCCAGAAGTTGTCCTTCTTGGATCCGTTGATTATATGATTATCAGGGCTGGCAAAGCATTTCATCCAGTATGAAGCAGCCTCATCGTCGCGCGGAACATCCTCCACCGGGTCACCTTCAAAGACAGTCGCATAGATTCGCTCTGCGGGAACACCGAGCCGGCCTGTAAGAAACTCCCATGCCCATTCTATCGCCTCCTTTTTGAAATAGTCGCCGAATGACCAGTTGCCGAGCATCTCGAACATAGTGTGGTGGTAGGTATCGAGTCCCACCTCCTCGAGGTCATTGTGCTTACCTGACACACGCAGGCACTTCTGTGAGTTGGCGATCCTTTTGTACTTTGCAGGCTGGTTTCCAAGGAAAATATCCTTGAACTGGTTCATCCCCGCATTGGTGAACATAAGGGTTGGATCATTCTTGATGACCATTGGTGCCGATGGCACTATTTTGTGTTCTTTCGAACTGAAAAATCTGAGGAATTCCTCCCTGATCTCGTTAGCCTTCATTTTAAGCTCTTTGCGCCCGTTTTGAAACTATTTCTCTTTGGGTGCGTAAAATTAAATCAAATATTTCACGTTTGAAGAATTGTCGTCTTAAAATGGTGGGGGTTCCACATGTCTGCTAATGCTGAGAAAAAGAAATTACGTCTTCGACACTGATAATCTGCAGTTCATGCAGCACCGGCGAAACAGGAGCGAGAAGCTTCTGAGGTTTTCACTGATGTTTGCGCTTTCAATTGTAGCAACGCTTTTTTACAGTGTAGTTTTTCACCGTTTCTTCGGATCACCGAAGGAGGAGCTGCTGCAGCAGAGGGTTGATGAGATCAAGCTCAGCTATTCATTGCTGGAGAGGCAGATAGACCGTTCGTCACTTGCAGTGGCCGAACTTCGCTCTTCTGACAACATATCATACCGGGCAGTCCTTGACATGCCGCTCATCCCGGCTGACATCTCCGAAGGTGGATCAGGCGGTACCAACCGGCTTGCTGACCTGTCAGGCTACATGAACTCAGACCTGATGATGGAAGTAAGATCTAAGTTTGAAGTTCTCAGGACACAGACCAACATACAGTACAACTCGCTCACCGAACTCACAGAGAGGGCGGCCGAGTGGAAGGAGATGTGGGAGCACCTGCCCTTCATCAGGCCTGTCAATGTCACTATGCGGCTTGGCGACGGGATGAAGTTCCGGCAGAGGCATCCTGTCCTCGGCTCTCCGAGATGGCATTTCGGTCAGGACTTCCGTTGCCCGGAAGGAACCGAGGTGCATGCCACCGGGGCCGGCATCGTGGCTTACGCCGGGAACCAGCGTGACGGTTTCGGAATAAAGGTGGTGATAGACCACGGCTACGGTTACAGGACTATCTATGGTCACCTGAGCGATTTCAATGTCAGGAGGGGACAGAAAGTGACGCGGGGCGACTTTATCGGATTGTCAGGCAACACGGGAATATCAACGGGTCCACACCTGCATTACCAGATAGATCTTTTTGGCGAGCATGTGAATCCACTGTGGTACTTTGAGGACGGTTTGACCGAGGATGAATATTTCAGGATGCTCGACTTCCTGACCAAACCCTGATCTTTTTTAAGTAATCTTTAACATCTTCTGCAGAAAGGTCTCTTTTTGTATTTAATTTAATATTTCTTATGTTTGCATGGCATAGAGTATGCCATCATAGAAGATGCCAAAGACAAAGTACAAGTTCAATCACGAAACACTCAGCTTTGACAGGATAAAGCTGGGTCTCAGACAAACCTTCCTTCGCCTTTTCGGCTATTTCGTCGCCTCAGTTTTCCTTGCCGGTATCTATGGATTCATCTTCATGTTCATATTTGACTCCCCCCAGGAGAAGGCTCTCAAGAGGGAGATAGCGCAGCTCACGCTCCAGTATGATCTGATGAACAGGGAGATGGAAAATGTGGAAAAGGTGCTTGTGCATCTCCAGGAGACAGATGACAATCTTTACAGGACTATCTTCGAAACTGAACCTCTTCCCTCTTCCTACCGTGAAGGCGGGATCGGAGGGGTCAACAGGTATCAGGAGCTCGAGGGTTTCTCCAATTCGGAGCTTGTAATTGAGACAGCCAGGAAGCTTGACGGGATCAGAAAGAAAGTATATGCCCAGTCACAGTCATTTGACGAGCTGATAGCATATGCCAGGGAGAAGGAGGAGATGCTGGGGAGCATCCCGGCAATACAGCCACTCTCAAACAAGGATCTGAAGCGCACCGCTTCAGGCTTCGGTTACAGGATTCATCCAATTTACAAAATATCCAAGTTCCATTCGGGAATGGACTTTACAGCACCCACAGGCACGGATGTGTATGCAACAGGCAACGGTGTCATTAAGGAGGTCAAGTCGGCCCGCCGCGAGCTCGGGAATCATATAATAGTTGATCACGGCTTTGGCTATCAGACTGTATACGGGCATCTGAACGGCTTCAATGTCCGGGTGGGGCAAAAGGTCAAAAGGGGTGATGTTATCGGGTTTGTTGGAAGTACCGGTCTCTCCACGGCGCCTCATCTTCACTACGAGGTTCTCGTAAACGGCGCACAGGTTGACCCGGCCCTTTATTACTTCAATGATCTCACTCCGGAGGAATATGAAAGGATGCTCGAGATCTCGACAAAGAGCGGTCAGACCTTTGATTGATTGAAATAATTCAGCATGCCTTACAGGGAAAAGAAAGTGGAGAAGCTCTACTACCAGATCGGAGAGGTCTCCGAAATGTTTTCCGAGCCTGTATCCACTATACGCTTCTGGGAAAAGGAGTTTGACATTCTCAGACCCAAAAAGAACAACAAGGGTAACCGGCTTTTCATGCAGGAGGACATAAAGAACCTGAGGCTCATACACCACCTCCTGAGGGAGCGCGGCATGACCCTTGACGGGGCAAAAAAATACCTGAAGAACAATCGCGACGAGACCGATTACCGGCTTGAGATAGCGGATACCCTTCGTAACATAAGGGCTATGCTCGTCGAGATCAGGGACGAAATCAAATGATTTGACTGTGGTCACCCTTGGTGAATTTGTAAGATGGCTCGAAGAGCAGATTCCTTTATCTTATCAGGAGGATTATGATAACAGTGGCCTGCAGGTTGGAGACCCGTCAGCCGTGATTAGCTCCGTGCTGCTTACAGTTGATGTCACCCCGGAGGTCATTGAGGAGGCGGTCAGCAGCGGATGTAACCTGGTACTTTCTCATCACCCTCTCATCTTCAGACCCCTTAAGCATATTGTTTACGGAAGCAACAGTGAGGTTTGCGTTGCTGCGGCCCTGAAGAACGGTGTTGCTGTATACTCGGCGCATACAAGTTTTGACAACAGTGCCGGCGGGGTAAGTCACATACTTGCTGAGAAGCTAGGATTGCAAAAGATCCGGGTCCTTGAGCCGCTGAGGGGCAGGCTTTTCAAGCTTGTCACGTTTGTTCCGGAGTCTCATGCAGTCAAGGTGAGGGATGCTCTCTTTTCCGCCGGGGCGGGGCATATTGGCAATTACGACCGATGCAGCTTCAATGTTCACGGTGATGGCACATTCTGTGCCGGTGATGGTGCTGAGCCGTTTGCAGGCAGTGTGGGAGCAGAGCACACAGAGCCTGAGGTTCGCATTGAAGTCATTGTGCCGCTGCATCTGAAGGGTGGGTGTGTAAGGGCGATGCTTGCGGCGCATCCCTATGAGGAGGTTGCATGGGATCTGATTCCGCTTGATAATGAGTACCACGGCCCCGGCGCGGGCGCCATCGGCGCCCTGCCGCAGCCGCTGGCAGGCGCGGCGCTGCTGAAGGTGCTGAAGGAACTGACGGGCCTCCCGGTCATCCGCTACAGCGGTGACCCCGCCCGCACCGTCTCATCGGTAGCCGTCTGCGGAGGGGCAGGCTCCGCCCTCATCAACGCCGCCGCGCGCGCCGGCGCCGACGCATTCATCACCGGAGACATAAAATACCACGCCTTCACCGAAGCACCCGCCGGACTGCTTGTGGCTGACATAGGCCATTATGAAAGCGAAAAATTCTCTTTGGAAACTCTCTTCAACCTGATTCAGAAAAAATTTCCTAACTTTGCACTCCGGTTTTCCGGGATAACAACCAATCCCATTAATTACTACGGGTATGACAAAACAGACTAAAACAGTTGAGACTGAACTTACGATAGAGGAAAAGCTGAGAGCACTCTATTCTCTCCAGCTTGTTGATTCAGAGATAGATAAAATACGTACACTCAGAGGTGAGCTGCCTCTTGAGGTACAGGACCTGGAAGATGACGTGGCAGGATTGGAGACCAGGATCGGCAACCTGAAAAGTGAGCTCGCAGAGCTTGAAAAGTCGATCGTTGGCAAGACAAATGAGATTACCGCATCACAGGCGCTGATAAAGAAATACGAGGAGCAGCAGAACAACGTCCGCAATAACCGCGAATACGACTCTCTCTCCAAGGAGGTCGAGTTCCAGACTCTTGAGATCGAGCTCTGCAACAAGAAGATCCGCGAGTTCACCGCCCAGGTAGCCGAAAAGAAGGAGGTGATGGCAGAAGCGCAGACAGCTCTCGATGAGAGGAAGCGCGATCTGGATGGCAAGAAATCCGAGCTTGATGACATCACCCGTGACACCCAGAAGGAGGAGGAGAATCTTGTCGGCAAATCAGATGAACTGCAGACCAAGATCGAAGACAGGCTGCTTACAGCATACAAGCGTATCCGCCTGAATGCCCGCAACGGTCTCGCCGTTGTACCTGTAAAAAGAGATGCATGCGGCGGCTGCTTCAACCAGATCCCCCCGCAGCGTCAGCTTGACATCCGCTCAAGGAAGAAGATTATCGTCTGTGAATACTGCGGACGGATACTTGTTGACGATGAGATCGTTGGCGAGACAACTGTCTGAACCTGAAAGTTACCGATATAGAGAGAGACGTCGCAACCGGCGTCTCTTTTCGTTTTAGTATATTTGTCATCATGATATAATTGGCCAGCAAAATGAACGATTTTAAATCGCAGGTCCGCGAGGGTATTCCGGTTAGCCTGCCTGAGCATAAGCCTTATGACACTTCTGTAAATCATGCGCCACGGCGCCGCGACATACTGACAGACGAAGAGAAGAAACTCGCCCTGCGCAATGCGCTGCGATATTTCCCGCCGTCACTGCACGGAGTGTTAGCGCCTGAATTCGCGTCGGAGCTGCGTGACCGTGGCCGTATTTACATGTACCGTTACAGGCCGTCATATGAGATGAAAGCCAGGCCGCTTGACGATTATCCTCACCGTTCGGTACAGGCCGCGGCTATTATGCTGATGATAACAAACAACCTCGATCCGGCTGTGGCGCAGCACCCGCATGAGCTGATAACATACGGAGGGAACGGGGCCGTCTTTCAGAACTGGGCCCAGTACAGGCTTACAATGAAATATCTTTCTGAGATGACTGACGAACAGACACTCGTAATGTATTCGGGTCATCCGCTGGGGCTCTTTCCCTCGCACAGGGAGGCGCCACGCGTGGTTGTCACAAACGGCATGGTCATCCCCAACTATTCATCACAGGATGACTGGGAGAGGTTCAATGCGCTCGGTGTCTCACAGTACGGGCAGATGACTGCCGGATCATACATGTATATCGGTCCCCAGGGGATAGTCCACGGTACCACAATCACCCTTCTCAATGCTTCCCGCCGCCTGAAACCGGTGGATGACAGCTCAAGGAAGAGCAGGCTCTTTATCTCCTCCGGACTTGGTGGCATGTCCGGAGCACAACCCAAAGCAGGCAATATAGCAGGTGTGGTCTCGGTAATAGCCGAAGTCAATCCCAGGGCAATAACGACCCGTTATTCGCAGGGTTGGGTTGATGAGGTTCATGAGGATCTCTCCGTTCTGGCTGACCGGGTAAGAAGGGCCTGCGGCAACGGCGAGGCGGTATCGCTTGCCTATCACGGTAATATAGTCGACCTGTGGGAGAGTTTCGCCGAAGAGGGTCTCTGGGCTGACCTCGGATCTGACCAGACATCGCTGCATAATCCATGGGCCGGGGGCTACTACCCGGCCGGGATCAGCTTTGACGAGGCCAATGCCCTTATGGCCGATGATCCAGAAACCTTCCGCAAGCTTGTACAGGCATCACTGCGCCGCCAGGTGGAGGCCATCAACCTGCATACTGCCCACGGCACATATTTTTTTGATTACGGAAACGCTTTCCTGCTTGAGTCATCACGTGCCGGAGCCGACATTGGTGACGGCAGGGTAGGATTCAGATACCCGTCATATGTACAGGATATAATGGGTCCCGGGTTCTTTGACTACGGGTTCGGACCCTTCCGCTGGGTATGCTGTTCAGGTGACCCGGCCGACCTGGAGAAGAGTGATGCAATAGCTGCTGCCACCCTTGAGAGACTGATGAAGGAATCACCTGACGATATCAGGCAGCAGATGTCCGATAATATTCACTGGATACGTGAGGCGGGCCGGAACAGGCTGGTTGTCGGGTCCCAGGCACGCATTCTTTATGCCGATGCCCTGGGCAGGACGAAGATAGCAGCTGCTTTCAACGAGGCCATTGCAGCAGGAATAATCAGCGGTCCGGTTGTTATCGGCCGTGATCATCACGATGTCTCTGGCACTGACTCGCCATACAGGGAGACGTCGAATATCTATGACGGCTCGCGTTTCACAGCCGACATGGCAGTGCAGAACGTTATCGGCGATGCGTTCAGAGGCGCCACATGGGTCTCCATCCATAACGGAGGAGGCGTTGGCTGGGGTGAGGTTATCAACGGTGGGTTCGGCATGGTGCTCGACGGCACCCCTGAGGCCGATCGCCGTTTGCGGTCGATGCTCCTGTGGGATGTCAACAACGGTATCGCGCGCCGGAGCTGGGCCAGGAACAGCGGCGCTGTAGCAGCAATTACAAGGGAGATGGAGCGCACGCCGGGACTGGTTGTCACCATGCCGGAGGAGGCGGATGACAGGTTGATTGAGGAGGCGTTAGGGTAAGTCGGCAGTCGGCAATCGGCAGTCGGCAGTCGGCAGTCGGCAGTCGTGGTTTTGCCCGTAGGCCATAAATCATTGCAGACAGGTAGGGGGTTGCAATTCTTAATCCTCTACGAGGAATTGCAATAATTCCATTTCGTTGTTCTACAATGCTTTATGCGCTACGCGCAATTATAATGGATTGCATTGCTGTCCCAAAATGCTTTATGTGGTACTTGCAACTATTGCTTGTAGGCCTTAAATCATTGCAGACAGGTAGGGGGTTGCAATTCTGAATCCGTTACACACAACCATTGGCAGTAGGCCATAAATCATTGCAGACAAGTAGGGGGTTACAATTCTGAATCCGTTACACACAACCAATGGCCGTAGGCCATAAATCATTGCGGACAGGTAGGGGGTTGCAATTCTGAATCCGTTAAACATAACCATTGGCCGTAGGTCATAAAGCATTGTAGATCAGAAGACAAGATGATAATTGTTGGTCGTAGACCATCAAGAATTGTCAGACCTTATCCGGAATCAGGTCTGCCAGCAGGCAGACGGCCAGCGCAACGATACCCTCGCCGCGCCCTGTGAAACCCATCTTTTCCGTGGTTGTTGCCTTTACCGATATTGCGTCAGACGATATGCCGGCAACAGCTGCCATAGTTGTGCGCATTGCCGTGATGTAGGGAGCCAGTTTCGGAAGCTCCAGGCAGACAGTGCTGTCAATGTTCACAATCCTGTATCCCTTGCCTGCAACAATCTCCGTCGTCCGTTTCAGCAAAATCTTGCTGTCAATCCCTTTGAATTCATCCGAGGTGTCGGGGAAATGATAACCGATGTCATTCATCCCGGCAGCACCCAGCAGCGCATCACAGATTGCATGGATCAGCACGTCACCGTCAGAGTGGGCAACACATCCTTTCGTCGAATTGATATGCACACCTCCAAGCCAGAGCTCCCGGCCTTCCTCCAGCCGGTGGAAGTCGATGCCCTGGCCGACTCTCTGGTGAAGTGTCATTGTGCCTATTACTTCTGGCTGAGATTTTTCAGGGAGTCGAACTCAAAACCGAGAGAGAATCTGAGAGTCCCTGCAAGGGGGCTGTTGTATGTAAGAGGAAGCAGGTAGGAAAAGTCAAGTGTAATCACACTGAGCCTGAACCCTGCGCCAACGGTAAAATATTTCCTGTTTCCCTTATAGACTGCCTCATTGAAATAACCGGTCCTGATTGCAAACTGCTGGTTATACCAGTATTCCACTCCGATTGACTGGGTAAATTCCTGCATTTCTTCCTTGAAACCGCCCGGTGCATCATAGAACGACTGGAAAATGGCAACCGGAACGGATACATTCGGATCCATTCCGTCTACAATATTAAGATCCTCGTCATAGATTGGAGTGGTGGGTACGAGGAGTTTATTGACGTCAAGTGACACTGCCAGTGAATTATACCTGTCAAGGTTGATCTGGAAGGTTGTACCCAGGCGCATGTTGATCGGAATGAAATCAGGATCGATGTCACTCGAGTAGCTCATCTTGGATCCAATGTTCGAAAGGCTTATACCGGCTGATATATTTCCGCTCCTGGAACCGAGGGAGAGCTTGTTTGTATAAAATGCCGAGGCGTCTGCTGCAAAGGCAATCCCCTGTTCAGTGTCGCCGTAACCGCCGGTAAGGTTTGAATAGATGAACCTGAGTGCCACGCCCCCTGACCAGTGCTCTGAGAAGAGCCTTGAGTAAGCAGCATCAACTGCAAATTCATTGGGGTTGAAATCACGCTGGAATATGCCTCCGTCATCAGTAAACTCAATTCTGCCAAGTGAAGAGTAGAGCAGACTGCCGGCAACAACCTGCTTGCTGTCAATCCTGTAATATCCTGTCACGTATGACTGGTTGATATCATTGATCAGTGCTCTCAGCCAGGGTATGTATGAAATTCCGAAACCGCCATTGCCGTCAATGAAAGCATATTTGGCAGGGTTCCAGTGCATGCTGAACATGTCCGGAGAAGTTGCTGCCCCAACATCTCCCATGGCTCCGGAACGGGAGTCCGGAGAAATTGAAAGAAAAGGAACAACTGTCTGGATAGGGTTATAATTTATCTCGTCCTGCGCGTTTACAGGAACAATGAATATGAACAAAAGTAGTATAGTGCTAACAATCAGCGCTTTGCTTTTCATGTGAATTCAGTTCAAGATTTGTGCAAATATAAAACAAAAAAAAGGGCCGGATATTGTGTTGTTTCACAAAATGATGATGCGTCCTGTAGCCGAGGTCTTTTCTCCCTCGGAAGTAACTGCTTCTGCACGCCACAGATATAGTCCTCTGGCCACCCTTCCGCCGTTCCCGTTGCGTCCGTCCCACGGGATGTCCGGAAGGGCATAACCGGCAGAAAAAACCTTTTCACTGAGGACACGCACAACGCGGCCGTCAGAGCTGAATATTGTCACCGTAATATCTATGTCTGTTCCCGGTCTGTTGTGCCCGGCGGTTAATTTTGTCCCTTCGGTGACAGGATTGGGGAAAGCAATCAGGTTGTTCAGCCTGAAGGTGCCGCTGGATTCAACAATGAACCGGAGCGTGGCAACTGTCGGGTTATTCCGGTTATCCCAGGCTCGCAGCGAGATTGTGTGCTCCCCTTTTTCAGTGAAGAGGAGGGGATATGCAAGTGTCCCGGAGCTGTGAACTCCGATATCAGCCGTGAACAGGTTGTTCAGCACTACCGCGGAGGAGATGTCATCGTCAAGCCAGGCAATGATGTCATGCCCAATACCTGCCCCTGTGGCATTGATGCCCGACTCGTCGATGATATGTGCAATCAGTATGGGTGAGATGTCTGTCACCCCGCTGTCGTTGAAAAGTGTGTCATTCATGAAGAGCCTGATCACTGGTCCGGAGGTATCCTCCCCGGCTGCTTCCGAGAATCCTCCAACCGTTATGCCTGAGAAGCTGCCGTTCAGATCTGTTTCACCGTCATAAGCGTAGTACCTGATTGCGCCGCTGCCGTAACTGTAGTTTATGTCGAGTGGTACGATGAATGAAAAACTGAACCTCCCGTTTGCGACCGTTGTTTTTCCCCTGAAAAGGACGTTTCCGGTGACGGGAAAGACCATGGGGTTGCCTCCGTCATTTGCCAGTGTTCGGATATTGCCCGGTTTGTCAAAGACAGTTGACTCAACGGTACCGCTGAAACCGGTCATCATGTTGCCCTCCGGATCTTCCAGATGGCCACTTACGGTAATAAGTGACAGCGCCTTAAGTGTGTCTGTCTGCATTGACACATGCACTCCGTTGATGCTGTCAGTAACAACGTCTCCCTGAACGGGCCATGCCAGCCGGAGAGCGGGATCACCAAGCAGCAGGAAATTGCGTTTGTTCATGCCTGTACCGGAGCTGATTTTTGCCTGTCTGATAATATCTCCCAGCCTCATTGACCTGCCGTCCGGTGCAGCATTGAAGGCATTGTCATAGATGCCCCTGTTCAGCGCATAGTTGGGAGCGGAATATACGACCCTGGTAGTGCTCATCAGGGCAATACCGCCGCCGTCGGGGTTAAGCAGCACCATCTCGCCGGCAGATGTCTTTGCCGAAATCGTTCCGGTGGTGCGGTTGATGTCGACGTCGTCAAACCTTGAGAACTCGCAGGTGGCTGTGATGAAGAGAGGCATCATTGAACCGTTCTTCCAGGAGTTTATGTTATCAGTCCTGATAACTCTCTCATGAGCCAGCCCGGATTCATTTCCATGACCCACATAATTCATAATCAGGCATCCCGCAGCCATCCTGTCATCAATTGCCTTTGAAGCATCCGGATAAGAGGCGCCGGAGACCGATGTAACCTGCCGGAAGGCATCGAGATAGATTTTATCAACCGTCAGCGGAGGAGCGGCTGAGGAGGCGGCATCAGCCAGTCCTTCGGCGTCAAACATGTGAAGGTTTGAATCCTCGTCGTCGGCCACAAGGCAGAGTGTATTCCGCCATGAACCCTGGCTGGACCCGCGAATGTAGTCCGAAATCTTCCGAACCATCACTCCGGCTGAAGCGGTGTCTGATGCCGGCAACCTGCCGATGCCAATGTCAAGGAAGCCGTCAGCCTCGCCCTCGCCTTCATCGAGCAGGCCGTAAAAGTCATCCGAGGTGAAGGAGAGAACCCCTGTATTGGAGTTGACAGACTGCCATGTGGGAATGAATGAGCTGTTTAGTGGCGGCGGGGTTTTATTTTCATATGATCCGTCTCCGAAAAGCAACAGGTATCTGAGCGGGGATCCGCTCTCCCTGCCCCGTTCATAAATCATCTTCACGAAGTTCCTGATGGCGACGGCGTCATGAACGCCCCCTGAGAATTCATTGCAGATCTGTTCCGGCGTCACGATCAGTGAACTGGTGCCGTCATCCTCAAGGTGAATGGCAGCGAGGCGTTCCGCATGCTTTATGAAGAGGGGATGGGTGACAATGATCATGTCGACGGGAGCCATGGAATGAAGGTTCTGTGAGGGTACTGCTTCAGTTCTGACAGGCTGTTTGAGGTGCGCCGCAGTGAAGGCGACGAACTTTCGGAGGCTGTCAGTGGCAGCCGTGAAGACCGTGTTGCCGGCTGTCGCAACAGTCTGCAGTGCCAGAGGGGCATAAGGATCAGTGACGTCCCAAACCTTCAGCGAAGGAGATCCCTCCACGGTAAACCGTGTGACCGCCGACTCGCGAACCGACCGCCAGTCGCTGATTATCAGCTGTCTGTCGCGGTATGCCATCCTTGCCCTGGCAATGAATTCCGCATAGTCAATGTATCCTGTTGCAGCCATGTTGCCTCCTGAAGTGAAGGTGAGACTGAATGAGGGTGAGGCAGAGGCCGGAGTAACTGAATCATCAATGGAGACGATCTCCGCAAAGACACCGTTGAGATCTGTCATCGTCACAGACGGGATACTCACTGTCCGAACCTCATCAGTTCCCTGCCTCAGAGTGAATGAAGTGCCTGTGTCAGAGCGTCCGAGGACCCTGATCCGGTACTTTATTTTTTCGGCAGTGACCAGGTCTGTCAGTCCGGGGCCCACATTAACCTGGAGGCCAGAAGAGACCTGCTGGTACCACTCTCTGCCTGACCTTATGAGATTGATATCTTCATGTTCATGTCTTACTGCAACATCGGTGGCCGATGAGAGCCCGGTATGCGGGACTGCAGGTGGCGGCTCGCTCAAAATTGCAGGAGGTCCGGATGGTTGAGAGGTTATGAAGTACCAGGCTGTATCGGAGTAATGGTGCCTGAGGAACCTGTATTCACCTGATTCGGGGTCACGGAGCCACCTGTGGGTCCCTTCGGCATAGAACATAAGATAGTCGCCGTCATTGAAAACGCCGTCACTGCCCTTCTCAAAAAGTACCGCAATCTTCCTGAGGTCGTCCGGGGCGGTGCCGTCATTCCTGAAGGAGAGCTGGCCTGCATTGTTGCCGTAGAGCACTGCAGAAGAGGGCTCGGTGATTCCCATCTCCCTGATGCGTGCATAGTCAAGCCGGTACACTCCCTCGCCGGTAACAGCAATCCTGTTCCACCGCCCGCTTCCAAGCACTGAAGACGAGGCACTCTCCTGTGCTGCAGCATTAAAGAGGGACAGGAGAGAAATCAATCCGGTGACCAGACTTTTTGCATTCATCATCGCAAAGATAGTCAAGTCGCTTATCTTTACCCCGCATTGAAGCTGCAGCAGATAAAATATTGGCTGCGCGGCAGCGTTGATAATTCTGAAGCGATACAATGAAGTTCAGGTTCATGACACTTGTACCGGGGTTTCTGATTTGTGCAGCCACCCTCAGCGCCCAGGATACCTGGTACGGATCCGTTTCCGGTATGCAGCTTATGTATAACCCAGCTTTTGCCGGGGTAGGGGAAACCGGTTCGCTTAATATTTCTGCGTATTCTTTCCTTCCTGGAAAAGGCTTCGGGCTGAGGTCAGTCCATGCTTCATATGACAGTTATTTCAACGGTCTTCACGGGGGTGCAGGGATATGGCTCTCGGACGATATGCTGGGTGAAGTGATGAATGATCTCAGAGGAGGGGTCTCTTACGCCTACCATTTCCGTGCCGGAAGGAATGTTTATATCACCTCAGGCATGACTGCATCGGCGATATCACGCGGTATCAGAACCGGATCAATAATCCTTCCCGGTGACATTGACCCTCTCAGGGGTATCACAGGGGAGGGGATTGACTATACTGCACCTTCAGGGTTAACCCGTTTTGACCTTGGCATGGGTTTCACAATAGCCTCCGGGCCATGGTACGGAGGGTTCTCAGCGATGCACCTCACCCGGCCCCACCTGAGTGCTGATAACCTGAACGGCAGCAGAATTGACAGGCTTTATGCCCTGACCGGAGGAGCCGTGCTGACTCCAAAGGGAGAAGATCTTTCAGTGCTGCCTTCAGCAGCTCTTATTGTTCAGGGTGATGAAATCAAAATTTATTTAGGCAGCGAAGCATCCTGGAAGGGTCTTTTGGCAGGCCTCGCCGTGTGGCATGTTTCGGGTGGTTTTATTGCTGCCGGGGGCTCTCTGGGATGGGATGCTTCCAATGTAAAGATCATCATGTCATATAGTTACATTGTGTCTGGAGGAAATGCCTCAATTGGTGGCACTGCTATTGTCAAGGCCGGTGCAGCCTTCTCTTTCGGAAATGTTGAAAAAAGTAGAGCAACCCACATAATAAAGTTGCCCCTTTTGTAGTTATTTTGTTGCAGAGTTTTGCAAATGAACAGATTTTCAGTAAAAAAAGTAATTAAGTAAACCTTTTATGGCTATGTATAGACTCAGAGCTTTACCGGTTTTTGTAGTTGTTGCTCTCTTCTTTTTTTCGTGCAAGGGAGGGAAGCAGGAAAATGTATCTCCGACTACTGGCTGGAGCTACAGGGATCCCAAATCGAGTGATGTAAATGACCTGGGCTACCCGATAGGGGAGGCCTCGGAACAGATCACCGGTCCCAATCTTGTGCTTATTGAGGGAGGTACCTTCACAATGGGAAGGGTTGAGCAGGATGTTATGTTTGACTGGAACAACTCCCCCCGCAGGGTCACCGTTTCTTCCTTTTACATGGATGAGACAGAGGTCACGAACCTTGACTACCGCGAATACCTGTACTGGCTCAGGAGGGTATACAGCGATTATCCCGAGGTTCACCGCCGTGCTCTTCCTGACACACTGGTCTGGAGAGACCCGCTCGCTTTCAACGAGCCTTATGTGCAGTATTACTTCCGCCATCCCTCCTATAATAATTATCCTGTTGTGGGTGTGAGCTGGCTGCAGGCCAACGACTATTGTGTCTGGCGTACTGACAGGGTCAACGAGCAGATTCTCCTTGACAGCAAGTGGCAGGATAACAACGTGGAGCAGTCCGGCGCCAACAACTTCAATACAGAGTCCTATCTTGCAGGCCAGTATGAAGGCGTTCCCGGCCAGAGGGTTGATGAGCTTCATCCACGCGTACGTCAGGAGGATGGTATCCTGTTGCCGCGTTACCGTCTCCCGACGGAGGCTGAATGGGAATTTGCAGCCTACGGCCTCAGAGGCAACACTTTTGAAGAGAGAATTTATGAAAGGGCAATATACCCGTGGGACGGTCACAACGTCCGTAACTCGGCTCCCAAGAACAGGGGTGAATTCATGGCCAACTTCGTCCGCGGTCGCGGTGACATGATGGGCGTGGCAGGCAACCTGAACGATGCAGGTAGCATCACAGTCGACGTGAGGTCTTACTGGCCCAACGATTATGGTCTGTATTGCATGGCAGGTAACGTTAATGAATGGGTCCAGGATGTATACCGTCCGCTCTCATCAGAGGACGTAAACATGTTCAACCCGTTCAGGGGCAACGTATTCACCGACCTCAGGCGTGATGCCAACGGTATGGTTGTTGAAAAGGACAGGCTGGGCAGACTTCAGATTGATACCGTCAAACCTGAGGATGTGGCCAACAGGTACAACTACCAGAAAGCCGATTACAGGAACTATCTTGACGGTGACGTAATCTCAAGCATCTCCTCGAGCCTCGAGTGGTCCGGCAACGCCGATCTGCCCCAGACCGAGAGGATGTATTCGCAGAACGAAACTGACAATGACTATGTGACTCTCATCAGTGACAGGGCACGGGTCATCAAGGGCGGATCATGGAAGGACAGGGCTTACTGGCTCAACCCTTCAACCCGTCGTTACCTTGACCAGGAGGCTTCACGTGATGACCTTGGCTTCAGGTGTGCGATGATCAGGGTAGGAAGTCCCGCAGGTTTTTAACTCATAATATATAGGTATATAATAAAGCCTCATTAACTAAATTTAATGAGGCTTCTTTTTAAGCAGTCATGGAGATTGAAAGGTTATATGCGCTGTTCCGAAATTCGGCAGGTATAACGACAGATTCACGGGCAGTTAAAAAGGGCGAAATTTTTTTTGCGCTCCGTGGTCCGAGTCACGACGGCAACAGGCATGCCTTAACGGCACTGGAAGCCGGGGCTCTGGCGGCTGTGGTGGATGACCCTTCGCTCAGCGGAGAAAGGATAATAGTCGTTAATGACGTTCTTGAAACGATGTCTTCTGTGGCCGCCTGCCACCGTCGAAGGTTGCAGATGCCAGTCATTGGCGTGACCGGTACCAACGGAAAGACAACGACCAAGGAGCTGTTGACCGCGGTACTGTCGCGGCAGGGAAGAGTGCACAGCACTCCCGGTAACTTCAATAATCACATAGGTGTGCCCCTTACTCTACTGAGTGCGCCTGACGATGCCGCCTTCCTTGTGGTTGAGATGGGTGCCAATCATATGGGAGAGATTGCAGCTCTTTGCGGGACCGCGATGCCAACACACGGAATCATAACGAACATCGGTACTGCTCATATCGAGGGTTTTGGCTCCTTTGAGAACGTCAGGAAGGCCAAATCAGAACTGTACCAGTCACTGAAGTCAAACGGCGGGACTATTATCTACAATGACGAGAATCCCATTCTGGCTGAGATGGCTGCAGGAGTCGCACATGCCGTTCCTTACTCATCTCCTGGAGGTCACAGTCTCCGGGCTGTACCTGATGAAGGAGAGGGAATGCTCCTGGGCGTCAGGGGTGAGATCGACGGCACCGAATACCGTTTTACAACGGGACTCTTCGGTTTGTACAATATTGACAACGTCAGGGCAGCAATGGCAGCCGGATTGCTTTTTGGTGTTCCGGCTGATCAGATCATTGATGCCGTATCTGCCTACCGGCCTTCAAACAACAGGTCGCAGGTGACTGAAACCGGAAGGAACACTGTTATACGCGATGCCTACAACGCCAATCCATCCAGCATGGAGAAAGCTATTGCCTCTTTCGCCGCCCTGAAGGCGGACCGGAAGATGGTCATCCTGGGTGACATGCTGGAACTGGGCAGCGAGAGTGTTCCGGGCCATGCTGCTGTAATCAGGCAGCTTCGTCAGCTTGGTGAGATAAAGGCTGTGCTCATCGGTCCTCACTTCAGGGAGGCGGCGGAAGGGTTTCCAGCAATGCTCTTCGGATCATCTGAAGCCGCTGCGGAATGGCTACGGTCAGAGAGCCCCGAGGGCTATACGATTCTCGTGAAAGGATCGAGGGGAATTATGCTTGAGAAGGTCTATCCTTTACTCTGACTTTCCCTTCAGCGTTATTGAAAGAATCTCGGCCCTGGTTCCTATTCTCATGCGAGGACCCCATAGACCGAAGCCCGAGGAGACTATAACATGTGCTTTCCCGAACATCTTATGTCCGTGACTCAGCTCGAACATGCTGTCAGTAATCAGGTTGATGGGCCACATCTGCCCGTCGTGAGTATGACCTGAAAGCTGAAGGTCAACCGGCGTGGCTGCCAGGGCAGACAGGTCATAGGGCTGGTGATCAAGAAGGATGACGGGGGCATCAGCGTTTATACCAGCCATAAGTGTATCAAGTGAAACACGTTTGCTTCCCGGGGTGTGCATGGCTGTCCTGTCGATGCGGCCTATTATCTGAACTCCGTTCTCCAGTCTGACAACCTCATCCTTGAGGACCCTTATGCCCTTGCTTTCAATATATGGGATCGATTTGTGCAAGTCACCCATGAACTCGTGGTTTCCTGTGATGGCGTAATTGCCGTAACGCAGATCCGGCAGATGCAGGGAGGCAAGGAGGTCTCCTCGCAGCACGGGCCCGATGCTTCCGTCGATAATGTCACCAAGGAACAGCACCAGGTCCGGATTCTCCTTCGCTATCATCTCCGACAGATGCCGCATGCTTCTCTTCCTGATGACGCTCCCGAGGTGAATATCAGATACTGCGACGATGCGAAGCGGCTCACTACCGGCAGCAAATTTCTTGTCTGTTTCAATTACGTACCTGCTTGTCACGGGGCTGATGGCTGTGAAGAAGCCGATTATTATAAGCAGCAGGGTGCCGGATGTTACTCCTGTAAAAAGCCATAATCTCAGTTTTGGGATTGCTTCGGGAGAGATGATGTGAAAGGGTTTCTGTATCAGCAGCAGAATATCTGCCACAAGCCAGGCGAGGATACCGTAGAGCATGAAGGCCATCCAGAATCCGCCGATCACATTGAGAATATCAGTAAACAGGCTGGACCAGGAGTGTTCGAGAAATTTCCCCACGAAAAAGGTCGATGCCAGGGCAATGAACACGACATTGTACAATGAGGTACTGATACCTGCACCCGAGAGCGCCCTTCGGCCTTTAATCCAGAGGTACAGATTTGTGAGTATGTATACGGTTAATACAACCGTCAGGAATATTGCCATTTGTTGTTTTCTGTTCAGATCCACTTCAGTTCGGAGAATTTTTTCCTTCCGCGTATATAATACTCAAAAAGGAGACTTTTGTTCATCATTGTGTGAGGGGTGTGGTAGAATCCCGGATTTGGCGTCAGCGTTCTGAAGGTTTTTATCGCTGTGCGCTGTTTGCGAAAGTCCCTGTGAGCCCTCACCACAGCAGCCGCTGATTCTCGGCCTTCCCTGAAGAGGAGCATCACCCATGCCAGGCCGTCAAGAATCTCTCTCTTCAGGATGGTCCTCCGCAGGTGCCTGGCAGGAAGGTTTTTTGCAAGCATTATGAGGCTGTTCCGGAAGTTGTAGTAGATTTTCGCCGGTGAACCGTAGCCAAGTGTGCCGCCTCCCACATGGTATACAACCGAGTGGGGGAAGTAGCAGACGGTATAGCCTGCTATCTGCATTCTCCAGCAAAGGTCTATCTCTTCCATATGCACGAAGAACGACTCGTCGAAGCCATCACACTGATCAAATGCTGCACCCCTGAGAGCGATACATGATCCTGAGGCCCAGAATATTTCACGGGTATCGTCATACTGGCCAAGGTCATCTTCCACAGTGCCGAAGATCCGCCCTCTGCAGAAGGGGTAACCCAGTCTGTCGATATATCCGCCTGCAGCGCCTGCATATTCAAATGAAGAGGGACGGGCATGTGAACGTATCTTCGGCTGACATGCCCCAACATTCGGGTGCATATCCATGAAGGTGATCAGCTTATCTGCCCAGCCGGTCTCCACACGTACATCCGAGTTGAGGAGGATATAATATTCGGCTTCAATCTGTTTCAGGGCTCTGTTGTAACCTCCGGCATACCCGTAATTGCTCTCCAGCCGTATCACCTGCACCTCCGGATGGTTTCGTTCAACCCAGATGACCGAGTCATCCTCGGAACCATTGTCAGCAATGACTACAGAGGTGTCAGCAGAGAGAGTATTCTGCACCACTTCCGGGAGAAACTGTTCAAGGAACGATTGCCCGTTCCAGTTCAGTATTACGACGGCTGTTCTAGTCATTTTTCAGGGGTCTTTTATGTTTCCACCGGCGATGACTCCAGAGCCAGTACTCCGGTTTGTCCCTGATGATTTCTTCAAGCATGGCAGCATATCGGGCCGTGATTGCATTGGGCTCCTCCTCCCTTGGATGTTCGGAAATCAGGCGGTATTCAACTTCGTAAAAACCACGCTTCTTTTTTGCAATATGCATCAGTACTACCGGTATGTCGTACTTTACCGCCACCTTCTCAGCACCCCTGTAAAATCCGGTATCCTGGTTAAGAAAGTTGGTCCAGAATGAGATGTCATCCCTTGGCGGAGTCTGGTCGCCAATGAAACCCGAGAGGGTCAGTATCTTCTCGCTCCTGCATTTAACAAGGTCCCTGATGATGTGGCTCATAGGGGTTATTGTGACTCCGAACCTGGATCTGATTTTATAAAGATATTGATCGAAGTCCTTGTTCTTTAACGGTTTATAGATGAGCAGCGCCCGGTGTTTCATGGAGAGCTGCATTGATGAGAACCACTCCCAGTTGTTGTAATGGCTGCCCAGTGCAACCACATCGCGACCTTCGCTGAAGTACCTGTCGGTAAGCGATGTGTCGGGAACTGAGAAGCGTTTCCGGATCTGCTCCGGTGTCATGTGCATCGCTTTGAGAGTCTCGACGAACATGTCTGTCAGGTGGCTGTAAAACCTTTTAGCTATTCGTTTCCGTTCTTCCGGACTCTTCTCCGGGAAGGCGTTGCGCAGGTTCTTTTCCACGACATTACGCCGGTAACGGATGACATGATAGAAGACGGGGAAGAGAATGTCAGAGAGCAGGTAAAGAGCCCTCATGGGGAGGAGAGTGATTGTGTAGCTGAAGGCTACGAATATGTAATACCCTGCACTTTTCATGGCGCGGTTATTTGTATCAGTTCGCCGTTCATGGATGCATCGTCGCGTACGGTTGTAAGCCTGACAGGTTGTATTGATCCCTGGATGCCTTTCTGCCATGGGGTCAGCACCCTGATATAATTACCTGTCAGTCCGGCCACAGTGCCGTCAGCTCCCCGCTTCTCAAAGAGCACATCGTGCACCTGGCCGGAGGCGATGCGCATGAACTGCATACGCCGGCTTTCGGAGAGTTTGATCAGGTGCCTGCTGCGTTTCTCCTTTTCCGGTTTGCCAACCTCTCCGGGCAGGTCGGCAGCCGGAGTGCCTGGTCTTGGAGAGAAGGCAAAGACATGAAGGTAGGTGAGAGGGAGGCTCTCGAGGAAGCTGTATGTGTCTGCATGGTCCTCTTCCGTCTCCCCGGGAAAACCGACAATTACGTCGGCCCCTATCCCGGCATAAGGCATTTTTTCTCTAATCTTCAGTACCCTGTCACGGAAAACATCCCTGCGATACCGGCGCCTCATCAGACCAAGTATCCTGTCGCTTCCGCTCTGCAATGGCATGTGAATATGGGGCAGTAATATTTTTTCTGAGGCGATGAGGTCGATGATGGGGTCACTTACAAGGTTGGGCTCAATGGATGATAGTCTCAGTCTCTGCAACCCGGTTATATTCACCAGATGACTGAGCAGTTGTTCCAACGTCTCCCCGGTGCTCTTCCCGAAATCTCCCACATTGACTCCTGTGAGAACAATTTCCCTGACACCCGAGGCGACTATTTTCTCTGCCTCTGACTTTATTTCTGCTATTAGGGGGTTTCTGCTGCCGCCTCTCGCAAGGGGTACAGTACAGTAAGAACAGTGATAGTCACATCCGTCCTGAACCTTCAGAAATGAACGTGTCCGGTCTCCTGCAGACCAGGATGGCATGAATCCTTCGGTATCAACCCTTTCGCAGGAGTGGATCTCCGGGACGGGATGCTTTTCAATATTATTGATGTATGAGGCGACGTCAAATTTCTCGTATGTGCCAAGCACCAGGTCGACACCCTCGATTGCAGCGGCCTCCTCTTTCCTCAGCTGGGCATAGCAGCCCACCACCGCAACGAATGCATCGGGATTACGGTGGATGAACTTCCTCACCGCCTGCCTGCATTTGCGGTCTGCCGCATCGGTGACGGTGCATGTGTTGATCACATATATATCGGCATGACTGTCAGGCGATACCCTCTCAAACTTATCCTCCGGGAAGGTCCGTGCAATTGTGGAAGTTTCGGCAAAATTAAGCTTGCATCCCAGTGTGTGAAACGCTACTTTCTTCTTCAATACTAACAGGTTACTGTTCCGGCTGTAAAAATAATCAAAAAAGCCGGTCTAAAGTAGTCTGCTTGCCAGTTCTGCTAGGAAGCTTCTTTCTCCCTTAACCAGGTGAACGTGTGCAAACAGATCGAGCCCCTTCATCTTGTCTGACAGGTAGCTCAGTCCGTTGGACCCTGAGTCGAGATAGGGTGAATCAATTTGTTCAATGTCACCTGTGAAGATCATTTTCGTCCCCTCTCCGGCCCTGGTGATAATAGTTTTCACCTCGTGTGGGGTGAGGTTTTGCGCTTCGTCAACGATGAAGAAGATGTTCGAGAGACTTCGTCCCCTTATATATGCAAGGGGCGTGATTACAAGCTTCTCATCCTTGATCATGTCGTTAATGCGGATGAATTCGGGACTCTGGGCGCTGAAGCGATGCTTGATCACAGTCAGGTTATCGAAGAGCGGCTGCATGTATGGGTCCATCTTTTCCTTTACATCGCCGGGGAGGAAACCCATATCCCTGTTTGCCAGTGGCACTATTGGCCGCGCGAGGAAAATCTGTTTGTACCGTTTATGCTGGTGCAGGGCAGCGGCCAGTGCCAGAAGGGTCTTGCCCGTGCCGGCTTTACCGGTAAGTGATACCAGCTGGATATCAGGGTTGCAGAGTGCGTCGAGAGCGAAGGTCTGTTCGGCATTTCGCGGATCAATACCGTAGGTTGTCTGTTTGAGCACGCGTAACAGCATCTTCGTGGCAGGGTTGTAGTGGGCAAGGGCGCTGGAGTTGCTGTTACGGAGAATGAAGAAATGATGACCCGGCTCTGTATCCTTAATCTTCAGCTCAGATGCGGGTACACCGTCAGGCTGCTCATAGAGCTTATTGATTATATCGTGGTCGATATTCTCAATTATCTTTATACCCTTGTATAGGTCATCAAGATTCGCAACCTTGTCGTTCTGGTAGTCTTCGGCCATGACGCCGACAGACTTTGCCTTCATCCTGAGATTGATGTCCTTTGTGATCAGGACAACCTTCTTGTCTTTATTATCCTGTGTGACAAAATCGGCGATTGCCAGTATACGGTGATCCGGAGTCCTCTCCGGAAATGATTCGGAGACCCGGTCAGAGAACTGCTTGCCGGTCTCGATATGGAGTGTTCCCAGCTTGTCGCCCAGCGGGATGGGGCCTGTAAGAAGCATGTCTCCGGCAATCTTGTCAAGCTCGCGGGTAAACTCACGGGCATGGAAATTAATCATGTCATTGCCGCGCTTGAACTTGTCAAGCTCTTCGAGCACCACGATGGGGATTACAACATCGTTCTCCTCAAAATTGTAAATGCATGTGTAGTCATGCAGTAACACATTTGTGTCGAGAATAAAGATCTTCTTTTCCTTTTTCTTTTTCGCCATAACGGATTTGTTTAGAGGGCCTCATCTCCGGCGCAGATGGAACCGGTGGCAAAGATAGCCCGGCCGCATTCTGAAGAGAAGCTCTTTTTGTAAATTTGCAAACAACCGGACAAAGGTTATTAACATGACATACAAGGAAACCGTTGACTATCTCTTCAGCCTGCTTCCCGCATACCACCGTGTCGGGAAGCCGGCATACAAGGGCAATCTTGACAATACTCTCGAGCTTGACCGCAGTTTCAATCACCCTCACAGAAAGTTCCGTACGGTACATGTTGCTGGTACCAACGGCAAGGGATCTGTATCTCACATGACAGCTTCGGTTCTGCAGGAGGCAGGGTTCAGGACAGGCCTCTACACTTCACCTCATCTGAAGGATTTCAGGGAGCGTATCAAGGTTGACGGAGTAATGATTGAAGAGGAGGAGGTGATTCGGTTTGTCGAACAGAACGATGCGCTGATGAGGCGTGTAAAACCTTCTTTTTTCGAGCTGACAGTGGCAATGGCTTTCGATTATTTTGCCAGGATGAATGTCGATGTGGCAGTAATTGAGGTGGGAATGGGTGGCAGGCTCGATTCCACCAACATAATTACCCCTGAGTTGTCTGTCATTACAAATATAGGGCATGATCACATGGAGTTCCTCGGGAATACCCTGGCTGCGGTGGCAGGGGAGAAGGCAGGGATCATCAAGGAGGGTGTTCCTGTAGTAATCGGGGAGACACAGGCTGAAACAGCTGAGGTTTTCCGGCAGAAGGCTGCAACGGCGAATGCTCCTCTGGTTTTTGCTGAAAGGCGATTCATATGCCGGCTGGGGAAGACTTTTCCCAACAGCCTCATGAGACAGTTTACCCTTGAGGGGCTTGAAGATGGCATCACGATGAAGGGGGAGACGCCGCTGGGAGGGCTGGCTCAGCAGAAGAATATCCAGACTGCGGCGGCAGTTGTGGAGGCTCTATCGTCCGGATTCGGACTTACACGGGAACATTTTCTCAGGGGCGTTGCTGCGGTTGTGACGAATACCGGTCTCATGGGCCGCTGGCAGGTATTGTCCCGGTCGCCTCTGACAGTATGCGATACAGGGCATAACCGGGAAGGGTTGGAGTATGTAATGCGGCAGATACGGTCGACGCGAAAGCAAAAGCTGCACATTGTAATTGGGTTTGTTAATGACAAGGATCTGGGGTCAGTGTTGCCTCTTTTTCCCCGGGATGCCAGGTATTATTTCACCAGGGCGTCTGTAACGCGGGCGCTTGATGAGAAATTGCTCATGACCGAAGCGGGGCGCTACGGGCTTTCCGGCAGTGCATATGCCTCAGTGCCTGAAGCCGTTGAGGCCGCCCGTACCGCTGCCGGTCCGCGGGACATGATTTTTATCGGGGGATCGACGTTTGTAGTGGCAGATGCACTGTGAGTCAGTCGGCAGTCTTTAGTCATCAGTCTGCAGTCATTTTAGTCACGGGTAATATTGACAATGGTAGCCCGAAGGGCTTAAAAAAGCATTGCAGAAAGGGATACCCATTATTTAATTGGCCGCAGGCCATCAAGCATTGCAGAAGCAAGGAATCACCCCCCCCCACCCGGGTCCAGGCAGGCTTCTCTTGCGCCATCTCTCATTTGATGATGGTTGCCAGGGACAGACCGGGGAGGAGTGTCTCAAGGCAGAGTTCATAGTCAATTGCTCCAGATCATAAATTTCTGTTCCCGAAGAAATATTTGACATCCCCTTTCCGCGGGTGTAAATTTGATATGACTATATCAGTAGCCTCTGTTGTGACTATATATCAGGAGCATCCCGAAAATCCACCACAAGAGTAGGGAGTAGAGGCCGAAAAACTTAAGAGTAGGCACCATTAATCCATGGACTATGAAAAAAATCTCTCTTTTGCTTGCGGTACTTTTCCTGGGGCTCTCAGCCGCGAAGGCGCAGCCGCAGCTTGAAAAAGGCAGGCTGTTGCTGGGGGTATCCTCATCGGTTGTCATGAGTGGACACATGAATTCAGAACTTGTGAGTCTTGGGTTCTTCACGATAAAGTACAAGTATGGTTCTGATCCCGCGGAAGCCGAGTACAGGCAGACCAGCTTCAACATCCTGCCGAAAGCCGGATATTTTGTAATGGACAATCTTGTTGCCGGACTGCAGGGAATTGCTTCAGGGCATAAGGATACAGACGTGGATTCGGAGGATTCCTGGGCTGAAAGCATTCTGGGGGTCGGACCTTTTGTGAGATATTACTATCCGCTTGGAAGTTTCTATCCATTTGCTGAGGTAAAGACTCTCTTCGGAACCATCAAGGAAAGCTGGTATTCAGACGATGAGAAATCTCCTTTTATTATGCTTGGGATTTCAGCAGGAGCATCACTTCCCCTGGGAGACAAGGTTACTCTCGATGCAACAGCCGGCTATAGTCACTCATCAACAAAAGAGACTGACGTCGAAACTGAGGAGACTGTAAAATACATATCCGGGGGTTTCTCCCTTGAACTTGGAATTACGATTTACCTGTAAATGATGGAATTATGAAAAGAATTATATTGTTTGCAGCAGCAGTCTCAATGTCTGTATCAGTTGCAGTGGCACAGCAAACACAACTGGAAAAAGGCAACATCATGCTCGGGGTTACCTCAACTGCCAGCCTTGGTGGATCGTGGGGCTCTGATCTGATGAGCATTGGCATTTTACACACCAAAGTAACTTCAGGTTCAAATACATACAATGAGCATAATAACCGGTCATTCAGCCTAATACCAAAGGGAAGCTACTTTATCATGGATAACCTCGCAGTCGGACTCCAGGTACTTATGGCCCGTTTTTCAAATCAGCATGTTGACTCAGAAGGAAAATGGACCGAGACAACTTTGGGGATCGGCCCTTTTGTAAGGTATTATTACCCTCTCGAAAAAGTGTATCCTTTTGCAGAGCTGGAAACCATGATCGGATCGTGTGTGGAAAAGAGCCCGAACTCAGGTTCCGGATATGATGAGACCAGGTATTCCCTTTTCACAGGCGGACTCTATCTGGGTGCAGCAGTTCCGCTAGGTGACAAGGTAACATTTGACATAATGGCAGGTTATCTGAGGACGGTCTGGACAGAGATAGAAGAGGACGAGGATGATTTTCGTGAAATCTATATAGGTCCGGCTGTCCGGATGGGATTCACCATATACCTTCAGACCCTCTGAAATATCAATCAGGCTGGAGATTTGCTTTTGCTGCATCCGGAACCTTCAGCATTCCGGATGCAGCAATTCTTTTATCCCCTCTGCAGCAATGATCTGAAGCTTTTTTCCTAACTTTCTCCCAAATTAGAGGCAATATGAAGCGTTTGCTAATATTTACAATCTTGCTGATGTCCGCAGTGACAGCTTACCCTCAGCAGGAGAAAAAGCTGACAATCCTGCACACAAACGATTTTCACTCCCATTTGCAGGGTTATGCTCCGGAGTCGGCCTACACTCCAGGTGTGGCAGACAATGATCCGACCATTGGCGGATTCTCACGGATAGCGGCAATCATATCCGATGTGAAGGCTGAAAATCCGAAATCGACACTTGTGGTTGATGCCGGCGACTGTTTAATGGGTACACTTTTTCATGCCCTCGAGACGGAAACGGGATTTCAGCTGCCGCTTATGCGAAAAGCGGGCTATGATGTTGTAGCAATGGGAAATCACGACTTCGACTTTGGCCCTGCGTCATATGCAAGGATAGTCAGGAAATCAAAGCAACGGGGCGAGATACCTGTGATGCTTCTTGGGAATGCCGAAACTGACCCCGATGATCCGGGTGACAACGATTTCGAGGCTCTTCTTAGCGATGGCCTTGTCAGACCATATATTATAGAGGAGAGGGATGGCCTTAAAATCGGGATCTTCTCCCTCATGGGGAAGGATGCAGATGAATCTGCCCCATATGCACCTCCGGTGACATTTGAAAAAATAATCCCTGCTGCAAAGAAGCTTGTCAAAGAGCTGAAAAAGGAGGGATGCGATATTATTATATGTCTGTCACACAGTGGAATAACCAGGGATAAAAAAGGAGTATGGACAGGAGAGGATGTCAAACTTGCGCAGAAAGTAAACGGCATAAACCTGATCATCACCGGACACACACATGTCCTCCTTAAAGAACCACTTGTAGTTAACGGAGTACCTATAGTAGGGGTAGGTGATAACGGCAGATATGTCGGGAAAGTTGAACTTCTTGCAGGACCGGATGGAGTTAAACTTGAGGGGTTCGAAGCGATCCCAGTTGATGACAGGACTAAATCACTGAATGAAATTCAATCGGAGATATCACTTCAGCAGCAGAAAATAAATGATGCAATTCTGGCTCCCCTTGGCATGTCATATTCAATGCCCGTAGCCGTTGCCACGTTTACGGTAGCTTATGATGAATATGGTGATGCCAGGGCAAGCAACCTGGGCCCCATGGTGGCCGACGCAGTCTACGACTATGTAAACAGTGAAGGACCGGGTACTGATATTGCAATTGTTGCGGCAGGTGTTCTTCGTGATCCAATCCTTCCGGGTGTACAGAGCGTGGCTGATATTTTCAGGGTCATGTCACTGGGCTCAGGGACCGATAATGTACCAGGATACGCTCTGTCAAAAATGTGGGTTACGGGAAAGGAAATAAAGAACATTGCAGAGATACTGCTCTTTACTTCAGCTTCGGCACCCTCAAATTATCCCTTCTTTTCTCATCTCCGCATCGAATATGACCCGGACGGAAGGATTTTCAATAAGGTTCGCAAGATCGAAATGACAGATCACCAGGGTAATGTATCGGCAGTCAATACCTCAAAGGATGATCCGAAGCTATATTCAGTAGTAGCCAACTCATACATTGCTGATAACCTGGGGCTGGTAAAAAAGAAAACGCTGGGCCTGATAAAGGTTGAACCAAAGGACGAGGACGGCAACCTGGTTACTGAGATGGATGACTTCGTGATGGATTTCAATGCAGGGCAGGCCGGTATTCAGGAAGGGAAGGAATGGCTTGCACTCGTAAAATACCTCCAGCGGTTCAAACCGGTTGAGGAGGGAGGCTTGCCGGTGATCCCGGACGAATACCGCAATCCGGCCCGCTCACTTGTTGCAACTGGCGGCAAATGATAATCAGGGCCAGACATATTCCCTTTTTTGTACGCTTTTTCAGTTTCTATTCACGTAATGGACTGAAAAACCATTTCAGCCATGTCAGATTCGAATGCAGCGTGAATACTACAGGGAGGCCGGTGATGCTCATCGGCAACCACTTCAGCTGGTGGGACGGATTCATCGCTTACCGGCTCAACGATCTTTTTCTGCAAAAAAAGTTTCACATCATGATGCTTGAGGAGCAGCTGGAGAAGAGGCTGTTCCTGAATAAGGCGGGGGCATTTTCAATCAAACGCGGATCCCGGACGGTGGTTGACACTCTCAAGTATACCTCCGGACTGCTTCATGATGCTGAAAACATGGTGGTGGTCTTCCCGCAGGGAACAATCACATCGATACACCGCAGACCGGTCCGGTTCGAGAAAGGAACCGAACGGATCATAGCCGGTGCCTCTGACAAACTGATGATATTGTTTTACGTCGCACTGCCCGACTGGTATTCTGAAAAGAGGCCGGGGCTTTATATCAGGGTAATTGAATATTCTGCCAGGGAGAGAACCGTCACCGACCTGGAGGAGGCTTACAATATTTTCCTTGAAGAGTGCATAGCCAAGCAGATACCTTTATGATACTGACAGTTGCCGGGTGCCTCGTTCTCTTTCTGACATTCCTTCGCTTTGCGGTGGCGTTTGTGAACTGGCTTTCACGGCCCTATCTGCCTCATGTCACGAGGGACAGGTCGCGGCTGCCGTCACTCTCTGTTCTCATCCCGGTGAGGAATGAAGAGAAGAACATAGGTACGCTTCTTGGAAGTCTTGCCCTGCTTCCATACGAGAAGGCCGAGATAATTGTTTATGACGACGGCTCAACTGACAGCACCGCAGAGGTTGTTTCCGCCTGTGCGAGGATTGACGGAAGACTCAGATGCATAAGTGGAGATGAACTCCCTGAAGGATGGACGGGTAAGAATCATGCATGTCACAGGCTGGCTGAAGAGGCGAAGAATGATTACCTGCTCTTCCTTGATGCTGACGTGACTGTGGGTGATGACCTGCTGAAGAGGGCGGTCTCCTATGCGTCGAGGCACAGGCTTGCGCTGCTCTCCATGTTCCCGCGCCAGAAGATGAGAAGTACGGGTGAAAAAATTGTTGTGCCGTTCATGTTCCGAATTCTGCTCTCACTGCTTCCTCTCTTCCTTATCCGCCGCTGCAGATGGACCTCCTTCTCCGCTGCCAACGGACAGATGATGCTGTTTCACGCTACGACATACAGGCGATATCGCTTTCATGAAAGAGTCAGGGACCGGATGGCGGAGGATATAGAGATAATGAGGCTTATCAAGAGATCGCGGTTGAAGGGCGATACACTCGTGGGGCGTAAGGAGATAGAGTGCCGGATGTACAGGAGTTACAATGAGGGAGTCAACGGATTTTCACGGAATATTTTTTCGATGTTCGGGAACAGTCTCCCCTTCCTTCTTCTCTACGCCCTGACAGGTCTTGTTGGATGGATCGTGCTGCTATTTCTCCCTTGGCAGTTCGCGGCAGCATATTTCTCCATGGTCATTGCACTGAACACAATGATCGCCGTGACGAGCAGACAGAGAGTGAGTGAAAACCTCCAATGGCTGCTTCCCGGAATCGCGGCTTTTTATCATATTGCCTTTCTTGCAATCAGCAGGCGGGCAGGCAGGAATTTTGAATGGAAAGGACGAAAAATCAGATGAAAAGGACAATTATAGCCCTTCTTATGGCAACCCTTGCATGGCCTGTGTCATTTATATCAGCGCAGGGCGAATGCAGCAGCTGCACAATCTACAAGGGTTACATAAGCGGCAACATGGAAATGTGGAAGCAGGGGATGCAGGAGTTGCAGGATAAGTATATCCTTGATCCGGACCCCTGCACTCTTTATTCGCTGGTGGAGTCAAGGTACGGATACATCGGGTATCTTCTCGGCAGGGAAGAGAAAAATGCAGCAAAGCCTCTGATCGAGGCCTTTGCCGGGGAGGTGGAGAAACTTGCCTTACACCCTCAGTACCGGGCAGAGACGGAAGCATTCCGTGTAGCATTGCTGGGGTTTCGCATGGGACTCAATCCCGCCCGGGCAGTCACCCTCGGACCAAAAGCCCTGAAACAGCTTGATGCTGCAGTTAAGATAGGGAAGGACAGCCCTGTTGTCTGGCTCGAAAAGGCAAACTCGGAGGTTTATATGCCGGCATTTGCAGGTGGCTCAAAGGAGAAGGCAAAAGTATCATTCTCCGAAGCCCTGAGGCTGTTCGAAGCCGACAAAAATATGTCACCGTGTAACTGGAGGTATCTTAACACTATAGTTCTCCTCGGTCATCTGCAAGACAGGATGGGCGACTACAGGGGATCGCGCGAGACATTCCTCAGGGCCCTCAGGCGAGAACCTGACTTTCAATGGGTAAGGGATGAACTGCTGCCGGAGGTTGAGAAAAAAATAAAATGACAATATGACAGGAAAGAAAGCGCTCATTGTAGGCGCTGGCCTTGGCGGGCTGGCAACGGCTCTCCGTCTGAGGCGTCGGGGATATGATGTGGAGATTGTTGAGATGTACAGGCAGGCAGGAGGGAGGCTCAATCAGCTTACCTCTGACGGTTTTACATTTGACATGGCCCCCACATTCTTCAGCATGAGCTACCACTTTGACGAGTTTGTGAAGGATGCAGGAATTGGGATGCCCTTCAGGTTCGTGCAGATTGATCCATTGTACCGGGTTAATTTCAGGGGTAATGACAGATGGTATACAATTTACCGTGACCTGGAGAAACTCTCCATGCAATTCGAGGATATCGAACCGGGTTTCAGGGATCGGATGGAACGGTTCCTGGCTTCAGCGGGGGTTCTGTTCGCTGATATTGAAAAGGGTGTCCTCTCAAAGAATTTCAAATCGCTGCCCGACTTTCTCCTCCAGATGACGAAGATCCCCGTCAGACATACGCCAAAGGTGCTGCGCTCGGTATGGGGAGAGATGAGCCGGTACTTCAGCTCATATGAGGTACGGGTCATCTTCTCCCTTGTCTCATTCTTCCTCGGAGCAACACCGTTTGATACTCCTGCCGTATATACATTACTGAGCTACACCGAGATGGTGCATGACGGTTACCACAACGTCGAAGGGGGGATGTACAGGATAGTTGAGGGGCTACTTCGCGAAGCGGAAAAAGCGGGCATAAAGATCAATTACAACGTTACAATTTCCGGGTACGAATCGTCAGGCAAAAGGAACAGGGCCTTCATTGACAGTAACGGCAGACGCTGGGAAGCAGATTTCTTCGTTGTCAACGCCGATGCTGCAATGTTCAGGGGAAGGGTCTTCCGCCGCCCGGCATTCAGCGATGAAAAACTTGACCGGATGCAGTGGACCCTGGCACCACTTACACTCTATCTCGGAGTGAAAGGTAAGATGGAGAATATACACCATCACAACTATTTCCTGGGTGACAGAGACTACGAACCCTATTCTAAGGGGATCTTCCGCAACAGGGTCTCGCTGGAGAAGCCGTACTACTATGTAAATGCAAACGCCATCTTCAACCCTCAGAGCGCGCCCGCAGGATGTGAAAACCTTTTCATCCTGGTGCCCGTGCCTGACCTTCGGTTCAAGCCCGACTGGAGTGACAGGGAGCGGATTGCCGATGCAGTGATAAAAGATCTCTCGGAGCGAACCGGCCATAATGTGGAGGCTAACCTGATGACCCGCGTTGTGCTTGACCCGGTCGACTGGCAGAATATGTTCGGTTTGTACCGCGGCAGCGGCCTGGGGCTGGGGCACAAGATGACTCAGGTGGGCGGATTCAGGCCCTCAAACAGGGACGAGGTCCTCTCAAATGTGTGGTATACGGGTGCATCAACAGTACCCGGAACCGGACTGCCGATGGTGATCATCAGCTCCAAACTAACCGTACAGAGGATAGACGATGAAATTGACTCAATATGACACAATCGCCCTGAGGTGCAGCAGGGAGGTAACCACCGGGTACAGTACCTCGTTCTCCCTCGGCATTCGTACTCTGGCCCGCAGGCACCGGCCAGCAATCTATGCTGTCTACGGCTTCGTCAGGCTGGCCGACGAGATTGTCGATACGTTCTTCAACCACAGGCAGCGGGAGATGCTTGACAAATTCCGGGCAGATACAGCAGAGGCTATCTCGGACAGAGTCAGCTCCAACCCGGTGCTGCACTCATTTCAGTGGGCCGTCAATACATATAATATTGATCGTGAATTCATAGATGCCTTCCTGTACAGCATGGAGATGGACCTGGATCAGAAAAATCACGACGCTAAAAGTTACAGCGAATACATTTATGGCTCCGCCGAAGCAGTGGGACTGATGTGCCTGAGAGTCTTCTGCCACGATGACCCGCAGCTCTTTGACAAGCTCAGGGAGCCTGCCCGTAAACTCGGATCGGCATTTCAGAAGGTGAATTTTCTAAGGGATATTGGAAGCGACTATACTGAGCGCGGGAGGGTCTATTTTCCGGGGGTCGACTTCGGAAACTTCTCCGTTGCAGACAAGAGAGATATTGAAGAGGACATTGCGGCTGAGTTCAGGATGGCTCTTGAGGGGATCAGGGGTCTTGACCGTGGCAGCCGGCGGGGGGTATACCTTGCTTACTCCTACTACCTGGCGCTCTTCTCCAAGATAAGGAAGACGCCGCCTGAGGCAGTAACCGGGAGGCGGTTCCGCATATCCGACGGAAGGAAAATGCTTTTGCTTACTAAAGTACTGGTCAGGGATTTCATAGGGCTAATTTGATCGAAAGAAGAAAATGATGAAGAAGAAGGCAGCGGTAATAGGCGCCGGCATAGGAGGCATTGCTGCCGCAATCAGGCTGGCAGTCAAGGGCTATGAGACTCATCTCTATGATAAGAACAGTGAGACCGGAGGCAAGATCGGCGAGCTGAGGATCAACGGGTGCAGGTTTGACACCGGGCCCTCGCTCTTCACACTGCCGGAGCTTGTGGATGAGCTTTTTTTCCTGGCAGGAGAGGATCCGGGGGAACACTTCAGCTATATCCCGCTTGATTCCTCATGCAGGTATTTTTACGATGACGGTGCGCTTCTGAATGCCTGGACAGACAGGCTGAGGTTTGCAGAAGAGGCGGAGAAGGTTACAGGCGAGCCGCGGGAAAACATCATTTCATTCCTGGATGAGTGTGCTGAACTGTATGCGCTCACCGCCGGGATCTTTATCTTTTCGCCGTTCTACCAGCTTGATAACTTCAGGAAGCCTGAGTCGATCAACGTGGCACGCAATTTCAGAAAGCTGAATGCCTTTTCAACAATGCACGGAGTAATCAGCAGGCATTTTAAGAGTCCGAAACTGATACAACTCTTTGATCGATATGCAACATACAATGGATCAAATCCTTACATGGCGCCGGGAACTTTGAATGTGATAGCTCACCTCGAACACAACATGGGGGCCTATTTCCCTGAAAAAGGGATGAGGGATATAGTTACAGCGCTGGAGCAGCTTGCAGTAAGGTGCGGTGTGATAATCCATACCGGAGAGGAGGTACTGTCACTTGTGAAGGAGGGTCGAAATATCACAGGACTGGAGACACAGTCCGGAATTGTGTCCGTTCAGGCAGTTGTCTCTGATGTGGATGTGATACCCTTTTACAGGAAGCTGATGAAAGAGGAAAGGCCTGCCCGTAAGCAGGAGAGGCAGGAGCGGAGCACCTCAGCTTTGATTTTCTACTGGGCAATGAAGAAAAGGTTCGGGGAACTCGATCTGCATAATATTTTCTTCTCGTCAGATTATCCCGGGGAATTCAGATCGCTGCGAACGGGAGAGGTCAGCACTGACCCCACCGTTTACCTTTTTGCCTCGTCAAGAGTGATTCCCTCTGATGCTCCTGACGGGAAAGATAACTGGTTTGTGATGATAAATGTGCCTTATGACAGGGGTCAGGACTGGACCCGGATCGTCAGTGAGGCACGACGTAACATTCTGGCAAAGCTGAGCAGGAGGCTGGGACAAAACGTTGAAGAGTTTATAGAGGCGCAGCAGGTGCTGGATCCACCGTTGATTGAGAAACTTACTGCATCAAACCGCGGAGCACTTTACGGCAGCAGTTCCAACAGCCGTTTTGCCGCATTCAGGAGGCATCCCAATGTTAAGGGAAAATACGGGAACCTGTGGTTTGCAGGGGGATCGGTCCACCCGGGCGGCGGGATTCCTCTGTGCCTTGCGTCGGCAAAGATTGCATGTGACATGATACCTCCGGCAGAATGACGGCAGACAAACCCCGCATACTGAAATCGACTGAAATACTGCTATGGGTATACGCTGTAGGACTGACTGGCATGCTGTTCCCCTTCAGTCGCGAGCTGTTCAAGATGATAACACCGCTTAACCTATTATTTGCAGCGATTTTTCTATTCTGGGGCAGGCGGCCTGCCATGCAGGTCATATTCACCGGGCTGTTTATTGCCGTTGCCTCTTTCTTCATCGAGGCTATTGGCACAAATACCGGAAGAATTTTCGGGGTTTATTCTTACGGCAGGACACTCGGACCAGCCCTTCTGAATACCCCTGTTATAATAGGCCTTAACTGGTTCCTGCTGATCTACTGCACAAACGTAATCAGCCGTTTGCTGTGGGAACGGCTGTCAAAAGGCAGAGAATTGCGTCATGAAGGTCTGCCGGCGTCGCTGTTCATAATTTTAACCGGCTCCCTGCTGATGGTTGTGTATGACCTGTTCCTCGAACCGGCGGCTATGAGGCTTGATATGTGGTCATGGGAGTGCGGGGTGATTCCATTTCGAAACTACGTGGGGTGGTTCTTCTTCTCGGCTCTGTTTCACACAGTGACAAGGTTGTGGGGAGAGGAGGAAACAAACAGGAGAGCTGTGCCGCTCTTTGCTGTTCAGGTTGGCTTCTTTGCAGCTATCGATATCTATTATTTACTCGCTGCCTGATCCTCAACGGCAGAGAGAATCCTCACAAAGTGGTTCTCGAGATGTCTTCTCATTCCTTCGCGGAACTCGTCGGGGGTTCCTTTCTTAAGCAATGACACCAGCTCCTTGTGTGACTTGTATTTTCTGCGTTTGCCTTTTACCTTCAGCAGTCCTATGTTGTATACGTGCTGGAATGCCGGCAGGAGGAGGTTCTGAAAATCCTCCAGTGTTGTATTGCCTGTCATCTGGTACAGTTTGCCGTGGAACTTAAGCTCATGATCAACGTCAAACAGGATATGGTCAGAGTGGTCAGGTTCGATTTCAACTATCTCTTCAAGCTCTTTTATGTCATCGTCGGTTTTCCTGGCAAAGATGAAGTCAGCCATTCCCACCTCCAGTGCCAGGCGCATCTCGAAGACATCCATCAGGGTTTTGTTGTCGAGTATCCTGGGGATAAGGGATTTGCCAAGGACTGCTGAGAGGTCGGGGCTTTTGATAATTGTTCCCTTGTGTTTTTTCGATTCTATCAGGCCCATTGTCTTGAGCCTGTTGAGTGATTCCCTGATGACTGTCCGGCTGACGCCCATGATTGTTGCCAGTTCAGTCTCCTTGGGAATTGAGTCACCGGGTTTAAGTTCCCTGTAGAGGAATACCTCAATAAGGCGCATCTCAACCTTGTCAACGAGGCTGCTTGTATCGATTGCCTTCAGCTCTAGTCTCAGGTCCTGATTATCCATTATTTATTCAATAAGTAATTAAGTACTACAAAAGAAGAAAAAAAAACGGTAATTCGCCTGGATGTGAAATTAAATTCAATTTGAATTGTATTAAATAGGATATAAAACAGATTTGATTTCTGAATACTAACCCCAGAACCAAATCACTGCCTTAAAAGGTAGTCAATTCTTATTTGTATCTTAGTATATCCGGATGACACAACACTGTCGTCAGCCGTAAAAAGCAATTATGATGGGAAAAAACACAGGTCCATTGCTCCTTGGCATTTTGATAATTCAGGTCTTAATTACTGCAAGCTGCCATTCGGAGAAGATCATGTCTGACAGCAATAAGTCCTCAGGCCTGATTGTGACTTCGGTTACACCGTTCAATATTCCTGTTTTCATTAACCGGCAGGAAAACAGCTATTTCACTGTCTCGGTTGATTATAATGACTTTGGCCAGGCGAAGAGAATCAAACGGATCATTTTAATCATTTCAGACAACTCACCTATTAAAGCTGTAAGAGAGGTTTACGTGACTTGTCTCTCCCCGGGACAGACATCTTCTGTCTCTTTCGGAAAATCCTCACCATCCCGAAAGATTACAATCACCGGTGATTACTCATTCAAAAGCGGCAGCAACGTTATTACTATTGGTATTAACCCGTCAGCAGATGCAGATCTGACCGACTGGTTCATGATTGAAGGCATCCGCATCATTCTGGAAGATGATTCCATTTTACCGACTCCTGTCATCTCTCTCCCAATACTGAGGTTCGGGACAGTAGTCAGGGCAGCCGGGCAGGATGGTTGTGACACTTACCGTATCCCCGGCATTGTCACCACCAATGCAGGTACTTTGATTGCGGTTTATGACAACAGGTACAACAACAGCAAGGACCTTCAGGAAGACATTGATATCGGCATGAGCCGCAGCACTGACGGAGGAAGGACCTGGGAACCCATGAAGGTTATAATGGACATGGGAGAATTCGGGGGATTGCCTCAGAACCTCAACGGCATTGGTGATCCAAATGTTCTTTATGACCATTTCACAAATACTTTATGGGTTGCCGCCCTCTGGTTGAACGGTTCGGCTCCTGACAAGATGCTCTGGTGGGCATCGCAGCCCGGAATGACCCCTCGGGAAACCGGACAGTTCATGCTAGTGAAGAGTGAGGATGACGGCCTTACCTGGTCTGACCCTGTAAATATCACTGATCAGATCAAGAACCCTGCGTGGCAACTGCTGTTACAGGGCCCGGGTCGGGGTATAACCATGAGCGACGGAACCCTGGTCTTCCCTGCACAGTTCAAGGCTGATGTCGGCACAAAGGCACTCGATGGCGGACAGTTTACATGCCATTCAACAATTGTATACAGTAAGGACAAAGGAGAGACATGGCAGATTGGCACCGGGGCTAAATCCAATACAACTGAGGCACAGGTAGTACAACTGTCGGATGGCAGTCTGATGCTTAACATGCGCGATGACCGAAGCAGAACAGACAAGGGAGCAACTAACGGAAGGGCGGTAGCAGTTACTGCAGATATGGGACGTACCTGGACCGTTCATCCTTCATCAAATTCTTTGCTGCCAGAACCAAATTGCATGGCCAGCCTGATATCTGCCGATATAACAATCAACGGAGCAGAAAAAAGGGTGCTCTTCTTCTCAAACCCGAATGACAGGGAAAGCCGGGTACGTATGACAGTTAAAGCGAGCACGGATGAGGGCCTGACATGGCCGAAGGAGCATTGGTTAGAACTGTTCGGCCCTTCCGGATACGGCTATTCATGCCTTACAATGGTTGATAAAAACCATGTGGGGATTCTTTATGAGGGGGTAAAAGAACTCTATTTTCAAAAAATCCCTGTTGCTGACTTCTTCGGTGACAGGTAGATAATCACCATCAGAAAAACAGTTGACAACCCTGTTTTATGGGCGTACCTTTGTTAAACCAGAAAACATGGGGATGAGAACCTGTATAATTACAGTGCAAAAGAGGCTGAAAACCAGTGAACAATAACCTTTGGAGCATGTTATTTAATAGTCAAATTTCATGATGGAGGTCTAACAAAAAATCCCTGAATGATGAAAAAAGTGCTTGGTATTGGTCTGGTGGCTGTGTCATTGCTTATAACAGGTAATGCCTTCGGTCAGAGTTTCGTTGAAACCATTGAAGACGCCGGACTGGCGGCTTTGTACGGAAATGAATGCGTTGTGGCGCTGCAGTCCGGTGAGGAGATCACAGGCAAATTCGCCGGAGGCGTCTATGTGAACAGCGGACTTGCAAAAATCAAGGTCAAACTTGAGAACGGGGAGAATGCGAAATTTGTCCCGGAACAGGTTGCCTCACTTAAGGTGAAGGTATCGGGGCTCATGAAGCTGAGCATGATCTCTGATGCAGGCAGCTCGATGAAGGAGTTTGCAAATGCCGACCTGAACAGTATTGTTGAGCGCGAATGGGTGCTGTTTGAAACGGCAACCACTCCACGCCAGAAAGATACGAAACGGATCCTTCAGCTTTTAAATCCGGGGTTTGACGATAAGATAAAGGTATTCGCCGAACCAAATGCAAAAACCGGAGGATTGAGCCTCGGAGGATTCCAGGTCACCGGAGGAGAGGACAGGGTGTATCTATTTGTGAAGGGAGGGGAGAAAGCCTTCAAGGTAAAGAAGGGCTCATACAGGGATAACTTCCAGGAACTATATTCAGACTGTCCGCAGATGCTTGAGCAGTTCCAGGGAGAGAAGATTCGCTGGGATGATGTTGCCCTGCATATCTACGCCTACAACGAGCTCTGCAAATAGATCATTCAACTTTCCGCTCCGGATCTGTCGGCTTATAGGTGGCCAGCCTGCTTGACTGACTGAAATCCGGGGCAGACCCTTTTTATATCACTAAGACCCTCAGACTGTGGCGGATTTCGCTATCAGAGAAGGTGATATTTGCCATCAGGAACCGGTTTTCCCTTGGTCAGATAAAACTCCGGTCATTTTTCTTGCCGATGTCACAAGCGCCGGGTGCTATCAATGCATTATATATCAATACCATACATCATTGACTAAAAAAATAGT
>Ga0209800_10000634_pt1 | contig 49716 bp, 54 predicted proteins | sample Higcelweek8metaG_FD_187174 | JGI IMG/M metagenome (GOLD analysis project Ga0209800, IMG submission 187174) | Freshwater pond sediment microbial communities from the University of Edinburgh, under environmental carbon perturbations - High... | ecosystem: Environmental > Aquatic > Freshwater >...
CTTTTGAAAGAGTTTCCCTATTTTTGAGAAAATGGAAGTTAGAAACTGAGTAACCGGTTTTAGTTTAGAGAATATATCTTTTGGAATCTTAACCTTTGGTATGTATTTTAAGATATCTATTTTTCTCTTCACTACTTCTTTTTCTTCTGTAATTTTTTCTTTTTTAGTTTCAATTACTTTCTCTTCTAGTATCTTTGGCGTCCTTTCACTTACTTCTGTTTTGAAGAAGATAAAGCCACTTGGTAGATTTAAGCTTTCTCCAAGGAGTTTTAGGAATTTCAATATATCCTCCCCTATTTTTATTCTAGACATTTTTACCAAATTTTCAGTTATCTTTTCTTTTGTAGAGACGATTAAAATGTCTTGTTCTTTAAGAACGATTCCTACTGTAGTAGCCTTTTTCTGAGCTATTATTTCACCAATGTTTACAAGTTCACCTTTCTTAAAAAGATATATATCATTTTCACCTAAGTTCCCAATATATGCTCCTTCTTTCTTAAAGACTGTAATCGTAAAACTAACATCTATGCCTGTAGTTGAAAGATCTTTATCATTCTTAATTAGTTCCTTTATTTTGTTAACACCATCATTTACAGCATCTTTTACAGACTCATTTGCCGACTTACTATTTGAATACAGGTATCCATCAAGGATACTGTCTAACACAAATCTGCTAAATCTATTTGGATCAAAGTTTTTTTCAGAGGATATATTCAGTAATATGTATACATCACCATCTTTTCCAACCTTCTTTCCATTGGAGGAGGAATATGAGTGTTTGAGACTTGTAACAAAACAATTCTCCTTCTTAGAGTTGTATATATATTGTTGAGCAGTAATCATTTTTCTTAGCTAAGAATTAGAAAAAGGACAGCAAGTAAGCTTCCAATTATTGTCAGAAATATGTACCCAAGTACAATTGCTTGAATCATTTTGTTTTCAGCAGCATTGAATGTATCAACCAGTATCCTTACACGAAGAAAAAGTAGTAATGCAAAAAGAATATTTCCTATGAGGAAAAAGAAAAGAGGTATCTTCAGTATATTCAAAAGGTCTACTGAAAAAACTCCTACTTGTTGTATATTCAATTTGTCTAAAAATCTGTTTGCATCGTTCATTATATTTCTCCTTTTTGTTTAGATTCTAAAAGATCATACAAAATATCTTGTACTTCTCTTGGTCTTGGAATATTGTCGAATTCTATTTCAGATTTTGCTCCTGCAGTTTGTATATATACAGTACCGATATCAAATATACTCCCTAACAGCCCTATTTGTTTATGTGTTACATCTTCTATCCTTTCTAGTCTAGCTTCTGAAGATGTATGAGAAAGAACACTTGTAAAATCTAAATCAACAACTCTTTGATCAGTAATGATATTTACATTAAAGTACCACTTTATGATTGTAAATACAGATATTGTCATAAAGATCATTCCTGAGAGGATGAAAAAAACAATGAAGAGAGATATGTTTCCAGAAAGCTCTGGAATTACCATCTTAAAAAGAAATGGCAAAACAAGAGAGAAGAATGCTGCTAGCATATGTGGTAAATACATTATCCAATGAGTACGAACAATGAGAATGACACTTTCTTCTTTTTCCTTACCAAGAAAAGTTAATCCCTTTGGAAAAGACATGAAAGAGCTACTATTATTCTCTTGAAGATGATCTAGAAAACTTTTGTTTAGTTTTCTAAATTTCTTTGGTATTTGATTTGGACTTTCTTTCTTTGCCATATTTGAATTAAAGATATCATAGATTTAACTGTATAACAAGGTAGTTAAAGCTTTTTTTGGATATCAATATGTACAAAACTTGATTGAGGAATTCTTAAATATCCAGGAGCACGAAGATTGTATGCTAATTTAAAATAGCTACCAGAAATTGTAATATCTCTTCCATCCGCATTCACAAACCTAATTGATGTTGTATTTCCACTACTCCTATATGTTTGTGCTAATATCACCTTTGTGAACTTTGAAGATGACTTGCTTCTCATTTCAGAGAATGAATACGCATTACCACCACTATTACAACTGTCAGGAATCGGATATATTCTCGAGTCAGTAGTAATTCCACTTTCTCCAAGATCAGTCAATCTCGATGCTGCATTCACAATATCTGCAAGTTCCTCCCCTGAGAGCCATGGATTTCTATTACAACTTGCGCTATTAACTGTGGTACTCAATGCATAGTCATTTCTATACCATGATCTATACACCCATGATACTCCAGATTTGTTATCCCATGTATTTGTAAAATCACTAACACCACTAGTATTAAAAAGATCCCAACCTACACCATTTGTCCAACCTCCATGAACAGCGGCAAATTGTGTAGATACAGCATTCTTGTTTGCATCTGTAAGTATAACTCCCCTAGTTGCCTCAACTGCCTGCTTCCACCTACCAGTCTTTATTGGTGTACTAAATACTTGGCAAGACTCGGTGGTACAAATACTCTTGTCACCATTATTTGTGTATCTAACAGCATATGTCCTTGCAGCGATAGCCTGAGCCTTTAAGACCTCCATAGACCAATCCTCTGGCATCTCTTTAATTCCCATCAAATATGTCTCTTCAAAATCAATAGTTCCATATCCATCTACTTTAATCTTGCTCATAATATTTTCTTTTAAACCATCGATTCTTACTTGCCCTGTTGTTAATGTTTTCCCAGGATAGTAAGCATTGAGTATCTGAGTATACGACTGTCCAGCCTCAGCCCTAGCCTTTGCTCCCCACTGGCTCATACCATTCCTATGAGTGTATGCACCAATTGAGAACACATCAAATGATCCACTTGGAGCTTTGCTATTAAAGGTTGCTAGACTTCCTAGATCATTTCCACCTGCAGGAACAAGACTAGGATCTATACTTGTACCTCCCTGCCTTGCATACAACAAAGTCTTCTGAAGATTTGAAAGTTGAGATGTAAGCTTACTTACTTGGCTACTAATACTGCTCTTAGTTGCTACCTGTGCATTTAATTCTTTCTGTAACTTTGCTTTCTCTGCAGCTAACAATGAATATGATTTATCTAAATCTTTCTTCTGGGTATCCAATTCTTCTTTCTGCTTATCTAGATTCGCTTTTGCATCTGTCAAATTACTAAATTCACCATTTACCTTCTCTATTTCCGATTTAAGGATTGAAATTGTATTCTTCTTTACGAAAAGATTTTCCATCATATTGTTCCAACCATCTGTCGAGAAGAAAAAACTACTCACCCGATACCTAGATTCCATATACAAATCACTAGATATTTCGTCTAAAAGAGTCTTTTTCTTTTCTAACTCACTTTGCTTCTCCTCTATTTCCTTAATCTTTTTATTTATTTCTGCCTCAGTATTGTTAATATCCTCTTGGAGTTTTGATACCTCTTCGTTTATCATTCCTATTTTCTGCGAAAGAGAATAGTTACTTCCACTTATCTCAGCTATTTTTTTCTCAATTTGGGAGAGTATATTTTTTTTCGCGGCTATTTGCTCATTAGTCTCTTCTATTTGATTTTCTAAATCTTCGATTTCATCTGAATATATTGGGTAATACAACAAAGAAAGAGAGTAAATCCCTAAAAGAAAAGTAACAAAAATTTTCAATGTAATTTGGGGCACTTTTTGCATTAGAACATTATACCATTAGGAGAAAATGTTTTTCCTAGAGGTGCATTGCAAAGTCTATGATGTATGGAAGAAACACTATGGTACCGGTAATAACTGAGACAAGAGCACTTACTAAAACAGCTCCGGCACTTACATCTTTTGCATATTTAATATTTATTTTGAAGTCTTGGGATACAGTATCACAAAGAGCTTCAATAGCACTATTCATAACTTCAGAAACAAACACTATCGAAATTACCAAGCTGATAGCTATCCATTCAAAGTGAGTTATTTGAAAAAAAACTCCAGCACAAACAACTAGCAATGCAGTTAAGAGATCAATTCTGAAATTTCTCTCATTCTTGTATATTAACTTCAAACCATTACGAGCATATCCTTGGCTTTTAAAAAAACTCTCAGCTTTGAAATTGTTGTTTTTCATATACTAGGCAGTAACAAAACTTACTAATGCTTTTAGTATAGCAAAGATTACTAGAAGAAAAACTAAACCAATGATTGCCCAAGTTAATGTCCCCTGTGCTGCTTTGACTCTAGCAGGATCTCCTGCAGATATCATCCACATATATCCTCCATACACAACAAAGATTACACAAATGAGACCTGCAACAGGAAATATATATTTAGTGACATTATCAAGGATTCCAGTAATTTCTACCAATTGTGGTGGATTTCCACCCGAGTCAGAAACATTTGGTGCAGCAAGAACGGGAGTTGCAAAAAATATATTTAAAAGAAGAAACAATCCATATTTTATATATTTCATTATTTTGTAGTTAATATTTCTTTTATTATGAATTCTATAACTGTTGGGGATACAAAAACAAGTATAAGACCAATTAGAGAATATGTTAATGCTCTAGTAGCTTCCTTTATCTTTTTGTCATCACCAAGAGAAAGAATAAATTTGAAACCAGAAAGTACTATAGAAACAACCGCTATGATAACAGAAAATGATATAGCGAAGTTCATCGTAACCGAGATAAAATCGATTAAATCAGAATATCCCGAGTTATTAAGAGTACTTAAATCTACAAACATTGTGACTTTCTGAGTATCCTATGAAGCTTGTCCAAGGATTGTTCCTAAGACAAATCTTACTAAGATAACTGCAATAAAACAGATAACTAATCCAACTATTGCGTAAGTCAAAGATTTAGTAGCTGTAGATACTTTTCCTTCGTCTCCAGCAGCTGTTATATACATATAACCACTGTAAATCAAGATTCCAACACAAACCAAAGCTGCTAATCCAACTGCGATATTAATAACACCTGACAACCAATCCAAGAATGTACCTTGAACTCCACCTGTAACTTTACCTAAAAGAGAATTAGCATCCATATTTGTTTTATTATAATTTTATATTAACTTTCCAATTATATATAAAGACCTCTAAATATGCAATATACCCTACCCTAAAGAATTACTTACAACAACATTTATTATTAGTTCAACTAAAACTCTTGCAACGAAAACAATTATCATTCCAACTACAGCTGCAGTAACTCCTTTTTGAGCTTTCTCTACCTTGTCAGCATCTCCCATAGATGTAATAAAGTTGTAACCGGACATTACTAATATAACAACAGCTATCAAGGCTGAGAAACCAACAAAAAAATTTAAAGCTGTAATCACTTTACTATCGATTACAGAATCAACAGAAGACCATCCAGAGATATTAATTAAGGAAAACTGCCCAATGGATACCTGCAATAAATTTGTTATATCTTTTTTCTTCATCATACTAACTATATACTCCTAAACCTAAAGTATTACTAATCAATAATAAGATTGCTACAGAAAGCAATACAACTAGGAAACCGATGATTGCATTTGTAATGATTTCTTTACCCTCTTGTATCTTGTCTGGATTGCCCTGGCTAGACATTAATAAATACCCAGCATAAACAACTAAAAGTATTAAACAAATGACACTTAAAGGTACAGCTACTTTTACAATAGACTGTATCAATTGCTCCTTCGTGGTAATACTACCACTTTCCAATTCATTAATACCTGTAGACAAACCATCGCCCAATCCTTGAGCAAAAGTTTTCTCTACTAAAAAGTCATTAATTTTACTTATTATTTCCATAAAACTGATTATACTATATCAACTACAGTTCTGCATAATCACACACTGAATTATAATCACAGTAACGACAATGGAACCCAGGAGTTGGTCTGAACTTTCTATCTTTAATACATTCGACAACTTCTAGCAATTTCTCCTTTGCAAGCTCCCTTCTTTTCTGCGAGACATCAACTTCAACAACCTTTTGAACTTCCACAAAGATATACTTAGCACCAACAACTTTTAATCCAAGTTTTTCTTCTGCAAAAAGAGCATACAAAGGGAGCTGAAGATCCTTCTTTATATCTGAAGCATCTTTCTCTTTTCCAGTTTTGTAATCTACAATGCACACTTCTAGAACTCCATCTTTCACCTCTACTAAATCTATCCTATCAATCTTTCCATTGAAAGAAGTGGTTCCAAAATGAGCACTAAAGCCCTCTTCCAATCTAACTGGTATTTCTTTTGGATTATACAACTTTTCATAATATTCCTTCATCATACTTTCTCCTTCCTTCTTTCTTAACTCTTCCTGTCTCCTACTCTCATATCCGCTCACGATCCAGTTCTTTTCATAGAGAAGAAGAAGATCTTCCAATGATGGCTCCTCTGTTATTCCTTCCAATCCTTCTTTTGATTGTTTCAATAGTGAATAAAAATCTCTAAAAGTATTGTGCACTGATATTCCAAATGACATTGCAGAACTTGGTTTCTGAGGTATTCTCAATACATACGAATATTCATATTTCCTTGGACATGCCTCGTAAACATTTAGTTGTGAGTAACTGAATTTCTTTGTTAAATCAATCTTTTCGTTTTTTGGAAGAATTGATTCGTAATTATCTTTGCTAACATATTTCAAATCCATACTTATATCATTAATATTATCTATATCAAGATTTGAGAAATCACTTTGTATATCTCTATCTAAAATTTCATTCAAGAAAATACTTGGTTTCTTTTTTCTCTTAGCATCTCCATAGTAGTTAGCAGCTGTAAGGAAAAGTTTTTCTTTTGCCCTGGTAGCCCCAACATAGAAAAGTCTTCTTTCTTCTTGAATACTTAATTCTTTTTCTGAGATATCGAAAGGCATGCTTTCCTTAATAAGACCATCTGGTATTGGAATACTATCTACCCTGCCAACAGCTGGAAATCTCTGACCAACTAAGTTAACCATGAATACAACCGGAAACTCTAAACCCTTGGATCCATGAACAGTGAGAATATTTACAGCATTTAATTCTTCCATATCCATACTATCAACTAAAGGAGATTCCCCTACTTCAATACTGTAGTTCAAATAATCTACATATTCATAGATGTTAGATTCAGGATTATCTTTTTGATAGCTTTTTACTAATTCGAAATACTTGTTTATATTAGAGATAGCAAAGAGATTCTCGCTATTTTCTTCCTTTAAGAAAGAATTCATATACATACTTTGCATAAGGAAGTCATAGAGAATTTCTACTATATCTCTGTTGTCTTTTATTTTCTTAATAGAAGAATCCATGATCATCAGCAATGTGCTTAAACCAGCAATAGCTTCAGCAGAAAGAATTCTCTCTAACAATTTGTTATCTATTTCTTTAAAATTCTCTTCTTTCAATTCTTCTTCTCCTAACTTGATATTCCAAAGCTTTTCCAATTGTTCGAACATACTAATTTTATTTTCCCTTGCTAGCATATTCAACTCTATATATTCTCTTGGTGTCAGACCCCACAATGGCATAGAAATCAACCTGTACATAGAAATCTCATCAGAATAGTCAACCAATATTCTTAAGAAAGCGATTAAATTTTGTATCTCATTTCTGGAGTACAACCCTCTTGAACCTCCTAGTTTGTATGGTATTCCTTTGTGTCTTAATTCTTGGATAAAGGTCTCTGCATGAGCATTAGCTCTTACTAGTATAGCTATGTCAGAGAATTTATATGTATCTTCAACATTTCCATCACCTACAAAAGATGCCTGTCCTTTTTCATCAAAAACCTGACTTATACCATTATCTTTTTCAATATATTCGGAATAACCAGTTAATTTCAAAATCTCATCACAAACTCTCTTAGCTTCATTCCCTTCGTTATTTGCAACAACTAAATTTACAGAATCTTCATCGTCTTTAAAAACACCTTTTGCTAACAATCTTTTATCTATCTTTTCTGTATTTTCTAATCTATTAGGATTGTTATGTTTAATTAGGGTATATGCAGCATCAAGAATCTCTTGCTTTGATCTGTAGTTTTCTGTAAGAACAACCTCTTTTGCTTTTGGATATGTTTCTTTAAATTGTAAAATGTTTGAAATTGCAGCACCCCTAAACTTGTAAATTGCTTGATCATCATCACCAACAACTGTAAGAGATGGTCGTTCCTTTCCTTTCTCTTTTTGTAATCCTAATGTAAGAAGATTGACTAAAACATTCTGTGTAAAGTTAGTATCTTGGAACTCATCTACTAGAATATATTTAAATTGCTTTCTGTATTTATCTAGAACATTTGACTTCTCTCTAAACAATTTTATTGTGAATATTATTAGATCTCCAAAATCTATCTTAGAATTCTTTATCTTCAGCTCTGTATATTTCTTGTATGTCTGTGCTAATTCATTAATACGAATGTACTCTTCCTTTTCAACAACACCTTCTTTAGGAAGACTTTCAGCAAATTTGATGTATTCCTCAGGAGAAACATCTTCATCTTGTAGTCTTGATATATGTTTCAGGAAATCATTTAGGAACTTTGTAGGACTACCCTTAGGCATCAACGATTTCAAAGGAAGATCGTACAAATATCTTCTAAGAAAGATATACGATTGTGCCGTGCTCATTAAGGAATAGCTACCATCTAGACCGATATTATACCCATCATCTCGAAGAATACGATCACAAAAAGAGTGAAATGTAGAGATCCAAGGCTCGTCATAGCCATATTCCATTTCTAAATCTATTCTCTCTTGCATCTCTTGAGCTGCCTTTTCTGTGAATGTAAGAGCAAGGATGCCAGATGGTTTAGAAAGTTCCTTTTTTACAATATGCAGTATTCTTTGTGTCAATACTGCAGTTTTACCAGTACCTGCACCTGCAATGATTAAAAGATCTCCCCCTGCGAATTCTACTGCTGTTTTCTGATTTTCATTTAACTTTACTTTTGACAATATGTACAACTAAAGAAATAATATAACGACATAGAGAAGAACACCTAGAAGAACGGCAATTGTAAGATAAAATAGCAACTTACTATCTGGTAACTTGTTTAATATATTTTCGAACTTTTTCTTAATCACTGCTTTCATAATGGAACTACTTAAAATTATTTAGCTAATTCATTTAATCTTGCAACTTCTTTTACTATTGTTTCTTTCTTTTTCAAAGCTGGTGTCTCAAGTATAAATGGAATGTTTTTAAATTTTTCAAACTTCAGCATTTTAGATATAGTCTCCTCCCCTATTTTCCCCTCGCCAAGATTAGAGTGCCTATCCTTGTTAGTACCGCAATCAACCATAGAATCATTAAGATGAATACTTTTTACATTTTGGATACCTAGCTCCCTGTCCAAATCTTCAACTACTCCATCAAAATTATTTACCCAATCATATCCAGAAGAATATGTATGCTGCGTATCGAGTACATATCCTACCCTCTCTTTGTCGTCAACAGCATCTCTCATGAGTTTTAACTCTGTAAAATTCTTTCCAAGATTATTCCCAGTACCTGCAGTCGTCTCTATCAAAAGCTTTTGATTTCCCTTTACTTCATTTAAAACCCACTGGATACCATACGATATTCTTTCTAAACTATCCTCATACGAAAGCTCTTTCTGAGAACCAGGATGAAAACAAACTCCAAGAATTTCAGCATCTATTTTTCTTTTTTGCATTTCATTTGCAACTCTTTCTGCAAAGTCTAAATATACAACCAAACCCATCTTCCCTAAGTGAAATAGTTGCTTGTCTTCTCTAGCCAAATTAGTCAAATATATACCGTGTAAAAGGATTTTCTTTACATTAGATTTTTCTAATGTATCAACAAATTTAAGAATATCTTCATCAGCAATCAACTTGGTAACCCACCTCATAGGAGCTGTCGGCATAATTTGAATAGCATTCACAGAATACATATCTCCATTCTTTATTGAATTTTCAATACCACCTGATGATGATACATGTATGCCTAAGTACATAATATATTCTAGCATAGATCGCAAGAATGAAGTATAATTAGAACCATTTGGAGAGGTGCCTGAGTGGCCGAAAGGAACTCACTGCTAACGAGTCGTAGGCCCATTAAGGCCTACCGAGGGTTCGAATCCCTCCCTCTCCGTATATTGCCCCACCTATTTTAGTTAGAAAATAAATGGAGCAATTCGAACCAACAGAAAGAACAGAAACACTTCTCTACGAAGGACATGATTTCCCCGTTATAAAGCAGATCGGTAAAAATATTGGTATCGATTGGCTAACTCTCAATCAAAGTAATATTACAGAAAGGATAGAAGAAGGAACAGGAATCTCTGAAGATGATGCTTGTCGGTTTAAAGCTGATTTCCGAAATTTAAAAAGAAAATATCAACTAGGTAGTTGTAGAATACTTTGGTCTGAAGGAAGTGATGGGAAAGCCGCATTGGAAGGGATAATTTCAAATCCTTGTGAAGCTTCCTGGATGTGGCTTTATACAGGAGAATACGATCAAAGTAATTGCAACAAACGAAATCAATATTTAACTAAATGGGAAAAAGTCTCATTAAACAACATTGCAAATCCTCTTGATGCAATGTTTTACATCGAATGTTTAGCAGAATATTACAAATATTTAGGGATTTCATTTCCACATATATCATCACATATCGTAGGATCTAAAGATATAACAATATGCGGGAGAAGCCGTTCTTCTAATATATTTAGATTCTCCTTTGAACTGCCTTTCAATGACAACTTTGACTATCAAAAACATATTAGAAACTTTGCCAGAGAGAAAAGAATACCTGTTAGAGCAGGAAAAAATGGTATATTCTTCAAATCTAAGAAACTCGTTTTGCTTAAAGAAAATAGTTTTTGCGAAAAGTACTGGGAAGCAAAAGACTTAGAATCACTTTCAGCATCTATTCTTCTTTTCGATGTTCTCTCTAAAGCAATGAAGAAATAGGTTAATTCTCCTTTACCTTTATACCCCTATTTACTATTAAGTAGGTTAATCCTGCAAGGAAGAATCCAAACAAAGAATCTATAATATAATGCTCAGCTCCATACCAAGTAGCAAAAGCTATAACTAAAGGAACAATCAACAAGGGAATAGCTTTCTTTCCAAACACCCCTATTGCAAACAAACTTACATACATTGGCCAACCAGCATGTAAAGATGGGAATGCAGCAAAATAATTACTTTCATAGGTACCAACGATAGACATATATTTTGTAGAGAAATAATCATAGGAAAGCATCAACCTTTCAAGTGGAGGAAGTAATTGAACTTGAGCTGCATACCAAGGTGGAGCGGATGGGAAGAAAATATAGATTACTGAACTAACAAGAGATAAGCCCAATAAACCGTATATATATTTGAAAAAGAATTTCCTTTTCTTTACCCATATTGCGATACCAATACATAACCAAAACCAGAAAAATGATATATAGAAAAAGAAAAGTACATAATCGTACCAATTTGGCGAGAATATACCATTCTCTGCATTTGAAAGATTGTACTGAAGAAAAACTGTAGGAATATTCCCACCTATGTTAAAAAGATATTTCTCAGAAGAAACAAGCCAATCATTTAACAATGGTCTTCCAAAAAATTCCGCGATAAAATATCCTCTACCTCTAAGATATTCATAAAGATAAAGAAGTAATATTGGTATCCCCCATTCTTTAAAAAACTCTCTCTCTTTCTTGAAAAAGATTGCTACCAATATCAGAAGAAGAACAACAACATCAGATGCAAATCTATAGAAATAGATATCAGAAACTACAACTAAGAATATTAGTAGTATTAGTATAATTACTCGGTAATATGTTTTAAGAATTTTAACCATGGATTCAACAATCTTAACAGACAAGATGATAGAATAAAATATATTTATATTATCTTTCATAATATGAAATACTTTTTCCTTTATATGCTGACCTTTTTTGTATTTTTAGCCATCGACTTCATATGGTTAAATTTCATAGCTAAGAACCTCTATGCTCAAAAGATAGGACATCTTCTTGCGGAAAATCCAAATCTCATTCCTGCATTAATCTTCTATTTAATCTTTGTCGTTGGAATAATTGTATTTGCAGTTCTTCCAGGATATGAAAGTAAATCGCTTTTAAAAGTAATACTCTTAGGTGCCCTTTTTGGCTGTTTAACATACTCAACATACGATTTGACAAATTTAGCAACCTTGAAAGAATGGCCTGTTTCAGTAACAATAATTGATATCATCTGGGGAACAAGTGTCTCCGTTGTAACTGCCGTATCGTCATACTACATAGCAACTCTTCTAAAGGTATAAATAGTTAACAAAATCATATATACTGAATATATGGAAGAGTCTCATACAAAAGACAATTCTTTCCTTTTAGGCTTGAGTATCACATTAGGAACTATTGTTATTGGATTAATCAGCTATATACTCTACTCTACAAGCTTTACTCCCAACAAATCTGTTTGTGAATATAACGGATGGGCATACTCTGACAAAGAGAGTTTTGTGTCGTCAGATGGATGCAATCAATGTGTTTGTAGTGATGGAGAGGTTGTTTGTACACAAATGGCATGTACAGACGAATCCGCATCAAATAACTAGATATTTAAATTAAATTTGTAACTATTATGGAAGAAAATATGCAGAGTGTTACTCCTCAGGAAAAACCAGAGGAAAAAGGTAATGGTATAGGAATTATAATTTTGAATGTTTTCCTAGCTATCATTACAATCTTGCTTCTTGGGTATATAGCCTACAAAAATGGATATATTAATCTTGATAATATTTTAAATCTCAAACAAACAGAAGAAACTCAGGAGAACGATACCGAAGAAGAAAGTGACCAAACAGAGGAAAGTACGATGGATATTTTTGATGGAGAATATATTTCAGCAATAACTCCCGATGATTGGAGTATACAGGAATATGAAGATGGTGATGGTACAGATATGCTTGTAGAAGGTGTTACATATACAGGTTTGACTGGAATCAAGATATTTAAAGGTGATGAAAAAGTAATGGAAATAGGTGCAGTTTCAGGTATTGGATTTGTCGGTTGTTCGGAATTAGCATTGTTTGATGATAGTAATCCAGAATATAACCAAGATCAAAAAGATATGAATGATGAGGTTGGTATGGAGCTTAATACTGTAGATTATACTGATACTGAATATTCTGAATTTGTATTTCTTGGTAAAGAAATGAGAAGAATAAATAATGATCTTTACTACGATACAGAGAATGATAATAGTTACTTCGAACCTCAATGTGAGAAAGGTTTTATGACATTAACAGGGATATCTTTTGTAGATTCCTACGAATACGAGGGTTATGCATATTACTTTAAGATAACAGAAGAAACAGCTGAGGTAGATTTAACTATTCTAGATAGCATATTAGCAAGTATAACTATTAACTAGATTTCTTAGTTAAAATACAAAACAAGATAGAGAAAAGTAATATTCCAAAGAGACCTGAGGTCATATCATACATTGTGTCATCTATTCCACCCTTTAACATCTCTGTACCACATATTTTGTCACTCCAATACTCATATATTTCCCATAGAGAACTTAGTGTAAGAGAAATACCACTTGCAGTAACAATGCTTAAATATTTCTCATTCTTTCTAATAACATAGAGATACCAAACACAACTTAAAGCAACTAATATCGGTGAGAAAAAATGAATAATGTCATCGAACCAAAGAAATTTCAATATTCCACTCACATCAAACCAACCAAAGAAGTTACCAAGAGTATCAAAGAACAATATTGTTGTTAGAAGAGATAGAATAAAGGATCGATCTTTGTCTAAATAGTATTTCTTTTTTAAGAACAAGAACAAAAGGAAGACAAATGTTAGTAATGTAGAGAATATTCTAGAGAGATAATCTTTAACATACTCTGTTATACCAAAGGATTGTAAATCAATTGTTTGATTTGTATAGAAGAAACAGATTGGGAAAAGAAAAAGATGTACAAAAAAATAGAATAAAAACAAATACCAAAATATATTTTTACTAATTTTCATCTATTAAATATCACAGAATTCAATTGTATATATAATAGCACTAAGTGAAGAGAGATTCCCTATGGGTGTCTTTTTGTTGGCACCCATAGGCGAAGCTCATTGTACTCAGTTGAATCATTAGCGAATGAAGAAATGTCTCTTAATTCTTTGCTCCACATCAATGGTGCTTTTTCCTTCTCCTTCAAAATAGCAGATGCCTACATAGACATCTTTGAAAGCGGAGAACCCGACAAGTCCACCACGATCTGGATGATGAGAAGCACGAACATAGCTGTCATATTCTTCTCTTGTCCACCACGGTATCAGGAAATTTGTTAATTTCTTAACACTCTTGAGATAAAGACTGGTGTCTTCAGTATTTAGTGTTTCGCCATAACACCAAAAACTTCCATCTTCCAATCTTACCCCAATGGCAAGAGCTGCAGGTTTTTCCCTTGTCTTTGCAATTTCTCTTGCATATTCGAAAATAGCTTTCCTCAGGGACTGTGTAATATCCATCATATTCGGATCTTCAGCCATAATTTCCTCCTAACTAGAGTATGTAGTGCTTGGTAGCACATATATAATGAGCTTCAACATAACCGATAGATTATACTATAGCGATACCAAGCCCTCAAGGAAGAATATTTAAATATATTGATATAGAGATTACCCGTGGGCATTCAAAAAAATGCCCACAGGCAAAGCTCATTGTACTCAGTTCATCTTGGTTTCAAAGAAAAGCAATTAAGCAAAAGCATAGCCAGTGCTGTATCTTCCTCTGGGTTGTGACCAGAATAAGCGATACCGATCCAAAGACCGAACCGATCATCAAAACGAATCACACCACCAGGATCAACGGCATAAAAGGGAGATCCTTCAGGAGCTAGCTTCACAGTAAGATGTGTTGCTAGTTTTAAACTTGCATTGAGATGATACTTGTCAGATTCTTTCCCCCACCGAGAAGGTAAGGTTGGATTAATTTCGGAGCACAAGCTCCAGATACCATTGGTATCTTCAAATCCAATTGCCAGCCCCCCTCTGTAGTCACCGTATGACAATGCTCTTTTTGAAGCAAGAGCTTTGATTGAGGGCCAAACATCCGTGATTAAATCAATAACCTTACTAGCCATTTCTTCCTCCCAGAACTAGAGTATGTAGTGCCTTAGCACTTTTGTAACGAGCTTTTATACAAACAAGAGATTATACTATAGGACAGGCACATTCTCAATATTACAATGAAATATGAGTAGCTCTTTCAATAACATCATCTGATTCACAATCTAATTTTGTAAAACGATCTCTTTCATTAAGAACATGCCATATACCATTTTCATACGTAGCTAAATACTGTGCCTCTAAGACATCACCCTCTGGAGTTACTACACGATTTTGTCTTTGAAATAGTTCATCACATAATTTTGATTCTCCAAGGTTTGTCACCTTTATTAATGATGCTGGTCTTTCATTACCAATTTGAAAACAGTAATCTACAGTTTCATCAATATCTGAGAAACAAGCTTGTGTAAAAAGATTAGTACCTTCAAGAACAACACCGCTTCTAATGATTAAATCATCAGGCCATAGATCTTTTTCAATGATTAGGATTATTGTTCTAATTTGATCATAGGTAGTAGCATTCTCAGAGGTTTCTAACAAGGCATAATCTAGATATACAGCATGTGGGGCAATATATGTATCCTTAAAAAATTCTTTTACTAGTTCCACATATATTAAGAAAAAAGTATTTAGAGGATTATATTACAAATAAGGGACTTTTTCACTTAAGCTTACTAACAAAATTTACAGACCATATATCCCTACCTTTTTCTTTCGGACTAACCCATACCTGACAACAAGTCCTACCATCTGGTAATATCACCTCCATTAGAAAGATACCATCTCCAGCATTAATACTTTTCCCTATTGAAGAACTTGGTAAGGTAAGAGTATCATCGTCCATTAGAAAGATATTTAGAGAATTCTCTTTCTCAAGACCAATACTTTTTACTATGCCTGATGAATATGAAAGAAAACGATCTGGTCTCTTTTCAGCCTTTAGAATATAGAACATAGGGATATTTTCTTCTTCCAAAACACGATACCTTTCTTTAACATCCATGACACTTTTCAAAGATGGTTGTACAACCTTAGTTACATGGAAACCATTCATTAACAATATTGTTGCAATATCAAGCAAACTTCGTTGTACAACAGGTGCAGTCCCACCGCTATCAAAAGAGTACAAATATTTACTATTTCCACCTAGGTTTACTCCTGCCCCTATTAATTTCTTTGGTTCATTCTTTAGAAGATAGTCAAAATATGCTGAATGGAAATCAGTTATATACAAGCAACCATTGTCTTTGAGTTCTAAAAATAGTTTACAAAGAATTAAAGATAGTTCTGCATTATTCTCTATTTGATGAAAGACCATTTGAGCAGTAATGAAATCCGCAGTTTCTTCATATCCGAACAAGCTTGGACCTATTTCAAAAGCAGTATCAGGTTCGATGATTGCACAGTTGTGATGATCATCTAAGATATCTTTTGTAACAAGGTTCTCTAATAGCTCACCAAAAATACTTTTTAAGCTATCAATAAATACAACATTCTTACAAAAGATATTCTCTTCTTCTAATTGTTCTAACAATTTTAAATGAGAAGATGCATTACCTGTACCAATATCTACAGAAGTAATACCTGAAGCTCCTTCTGGAAATTGAGAAGATATGATTTCTTTTAGTTCTGGAATTAAGACTCTTTCTTTTAGTGTATCTATACCCTGCCCTGTTTTTTCTTTATCTATAGACATATATATTTAAGAAAGATATGAAGGCAGAAGAATATCTACAATACTACTTTTTATTTTTTTCTAGAAAACCCCTTTCCGATAGATATTTACCAGCAGCAGAAAGATTCTTATGTAAGAAAGATGTGCTTCTTTTATATAATTGATCAGAAGAAGTAGTTGTATACTCTTTTAAATGTTCCGCTACACTAGAATAATAAGCAAGACTATAGATATCAGTAGGAACCTCAACTCCAGCAGTTTCTTTTCCATTTCCTCTTTGGATCATAATCTTCCTTACAGGAGTGTTATTGTTATTTGAATCTACAAGCCATATTGGAGGGAAAACAAAAGAAAGAAGTCTCCCTCTTTGTAAACCATCCTTCGTAATTTCTTCATATTTTTTCCATCTATCCTTATATTTATCAGAATCTTTGAGCATCGTAAGATCCTCTTCCATTTTCTCCTGAATGATGGTTAACTGTTCTTCTTTTTTCTCATCTAATTCAAAACCTCTTCCGAAAAGCGTTCCTGGAGCACCAGTTTCTTTTATCATCTCACGTATAAGGTCTCTGTCTATTTGTTCAGAGAATGTACTATCTTTGAGACCTGTATTATCTGAAAGCATTTGATTTAGAAAAAATTAAAGTTTTATAGTATGGTGGACTTCTTGAAGACGAAAGCGAACTTAATACTTCAAGAACTCAACAACTTGTTTATTATACTACAAAACTGAAAATTTCATTAAATCCCCTGTCCCTTAGTAACCGGAGAGTATCGCTTTGGGGGAAAGAACATTAATAACTACTTAAGAATATAACCATTCTGAGAAATTGCATAAATAAGACCTATTTCTTTATTTGAGGTTGTATCTGAGCTAGTTCTTTCACAAAATGAGGATATTTTCCCTCCTTTTCCCATCTCTCAAAGTTAATAGTAAGCATATCTTCGTTTAGATATTTACAATAATTAAGAATCTCTTTTATGTCTTTTGGAAGACGAGTAAATAACTCGAAAGTCTTATTTCTAATATCATATCTATCTTGACGATTCTTCTCTGCATTTTTATTTATAATTCTTAGTTCATCTAAAGTAGTACACACTGAAATCTTGTCTCCCGTCTTACTCAACTCCCCTCTATAATAGCTATTTATCTTTACATAATAGTTTTTGTCAACCTTATAAAAGCTACATTCTCTCCATCTCATAGCTGCTATTGACATAACATACAGTGAAAAAGCCTCACAAAGTGTCTCTTCGAACCAACTTAGTAATATTTCTTTATCTTCTTTTCCTTGTCGCAAAGCATAATGTGTCAATTCGTGCGCAAATTGATAAATACTCTGATCCCATATAGTTGTTCTTTTCAAACTTAGTCTTATTGCAATTGGATTTTCATTAGTGATTAACATAGGAGATTCTGCAGTGGGATCGTTATATACAGCACAAATCTCATCACTTGCAATTGGTAAGATTTCGTTAAAAATTCTGAGAAGAAAATTTAGAATCTCTTGAATATTTTCATCAGTTTCTCGTAGTTGGAATACCTCCTTTCTCATTCTTGTAATTATACAATGCAAAAATAAACTCTAAACAAATTCTACCTATGTTCTTCGATGATTTTCATCAAAGCATCTACAATAAAAGCTCTTCTCTTCTCAAAAAAATAGAGTAAAATACAGACTAATATAAACTATATAGGATGTCAGAAGTGAATTTCAAGAGATTAACAATATCCCAGTGGCAACAATTTGAAAATGTTGATATAGAGATTCACCCAAACTTGACTGTTCTAACAGGGGCAAATGGGAGTGGTAAGACAACTCTTCTCTCACATATATTATCAAAACACTGTGGTTGGAATGTAAATTCTTTATCCACACCTAAAAAAAATAAAAAGGATGGCATCATACGATTTTTAACCAGATTCTTTAATGGTGAAGATAAGTCTGATAATAATGTAATAGGAGAATTGCTATATGCAGACAATCTAAAAACGACACTTACGATCCCGAATTCCGATAATGCTCAATACAATATTACCTTGGACAATCAACAGACAGTTCCAAGTATCTTTATACCATCACACAGAGCCACATTTAGATACCAGACCATTAGCAGTATTCCTTTTGGCAAAAAGAACAAAAAAGCTGCCTATGACGAATCTTCTAATGCTGCAAAGCAACAATATCTCGGTCAACCAAGCAACTCCTCTCCCAGCTTTATCATGAAAAATACCTTAATCGGTTGGGCCATTCAAGGGTATGGTATTCGATCAGACCAAAAAGAAATTATGCCTAGTGACCCAGAACAAATAGGTTTCTTCGAAGGATTCAAAGATGTATTAAGGAAAGTACTTCCCCCAACACTTGGATTTGAAGATTTTGAAATAAGACAAAAAGAAATCGTTTTCGTTTGCAATGGAGGAAATGATGAATTCATCTTTGAACAAGCATCAGGAGGAATAAGTGCTCTAATTGATATTGCTTGGCAAATATTCATGTTCTCAACCCAAGATAACGCTAATTTCACTGTAATTATAGATGAGGTTGAGAATCATTTACACCCATCAATGCAAAGACGCATCCTACCAGATCTATTGAGGGCATTTCCTGAAGTGCAGTTCATAGTCTCAACACATAGTCCCCTGATCGTCGGCTCTGTTAAGGATTCAAACACTTATGTTTTGAAATATAACGAAAATCGCAAGATAATTAGTGAGAAGTTAGACTTAGTTAATAAAGCCAAATCCGCGACTCAAATACTGAATGACGTTTTAGGGGTTCCTTTCACAATGCCTATTTGGGCAGAAGAAGAATTAGAAAAAGTTATAAAAAAATATAGCAAAACTAATCTCGATAACAATATCTTTCCGCAAATGAAAGCAGACCTAAAAACTATTGGCTTGGAGGATCTGTTACCAGAGGCTATAGATAATATAATACAAGATCTTAATGATAAGAATAACTAGACCTTCCTGCCCGAATCGAAATGCACTAAACCAAGGAAACTACAAAGATCCAATAAATAAAAATGCTCTAGAAACAGCCAACTATCACAAATGCATGTATTGTGAAAGTTATATATCGAATATCTACTATGGAGACATTGAACATATAAAACCAAAATCTAAATATCCCGATCTAGAGTTCGACTGGGAAAACTTAGGTTTCGTTTGTGCAAAGTGTAATAATGCAAAATCTAACAAATACGAAGATGAAACCCCGTATATTAATCCGTACATAGAGGATCCCTCAACTCATATTTTTGTATTGGGAGCCCTTCTTCTTCACAAACACGGTTCAGAAAGAGGACAACTTACAATAAGTGATATTCAACTTAACAGAGCATCCTTGGTAGAAAGAAGAAACGAGCAAATAAGACGAATACAAAATACAATAGATAGTTGCTTTAGAACACAGAATGAAACACTAAAAAACAATGCTCTTGAAGCTCTAAGAGAGGAGTATGCAGAAGACAAAGAATATTCATTAACAATATACCATCTATTCATAAACCAAAATCTAATATAAGTAGTTATCTCCACTAGTTCAGATTCTTTGATATTTATAGTATGGTGGAGACGACGGGAATTGAACCCATGTCCAAAAGCGTTGTCTAGCATCATGTACAAACATATCTAACCCTGTATAGTAAAAAATATCTAGAAAGGTTAGCGAAAAGATATCTCTCCTCAGTTATGTTTCTCAATCATATACCCTACTGACCAAATATATGACCATACCCTGATAACGACTGTCTATTACCCCTAATCAGGGATAAGGATTATAGACATTAGCCAAAATATTTAGCTAAACCTTATGCAAAGTTATATGCAAAAACTGGAGCTGCAAATGCTGCTCTCAATTTAGCTGTAAACTCTTTAGCAAAGGCGTTAATGTTATTTTTTACACTTATCTTGTGTGTTGAATATCGCATCAACTGACGGTTTGTGACCACTAAACGCAAACTTCTGTCGAAAGCCTTACGTCCCCATATTGAAAAAGAGCATAGGAATATATTATTCCTGCTCTATTATACCATTTTCATTGATTATTTGCCTAAAAACTAGAGGATCCGAACCCAACCTAACTTCAACCAAAGCTCAATATCTTCAAACGATTGAACTTTAGAAGATGGCATCTTTGCAAGAACAACCTCTACCTTATGATTAGATGTAAAATTCTGCATCATTCCATATACAAGTTCAGCAAAAACCTCTGCACCAATATATCCTTCTATTCCATTCTTATCCTCATTTGCAATGAACAAAATATCTGATTCCGATATGCTTTCAAAGAATTCTTTATACATTTCTGGATACTCACTCAGAAAATTTTCCTTTTTTATTATTTCCGGATAGTTTATGACCAAATGATCTTTCTGGTTATTCCAATACTCCCTCCATTTCATTATTTCATCTTGCAAACTTACATTTCCAGCAATTACTACTTTTTTCATTTTCATTCAAATATATACAATTATATATCCTCAACAATTCCATTTTTCTCAATTATTTTGGAATAAAACCTACCACTACCACGAATTATTCGTTCCTTTGTATCAGGATCTATCTTACAAAGACCAAACTGTGGCCAATATCCCTTATCCCATTCAAAATTATCCAACAAAGACCAATACAAATAGCCAAGAATATTAGAACCAGAACTAATAGCCCTATGCATAGCCTTAACACTCTCGCTAATCCACCACTCCCTATGAACATCATCACTATCTGCAACACCATTCTCTGTTATTAGAATTGGTACATTGTACCTAGTATCTATGTACTTTATTACATCGTACAATTTACTTGGATCTAACCACCAACCCAAATCAGAAACTCTATCATTCTCATTTTTCAAACCCATTATCCCTACCTTATTATGAAAATAGAAATTAAGACCAAGAAAATCTACATAATTAACAACCTTATCTAAAAAAGATGTATTTATATACATGTTACACAACTTAGCAATCCATCTATTCCAAAAGAAATTATTATATGGAGTTATATACCAAAAACTCTTAGACACAGAAACAGGAATCTTACTATCAAAACCCTTTATTAACTCATATGTATCAATATGCATAGTTGGAAGAATCTTTGAAAATACCTTGTTAAAAAGAAATATATTCTTTTTCCCAGGAGGCCATGTTCCAACTAAATACGAAAAAATGAAAGATTCTGGCTCATTAATAGTTATCCAATAATCCACATACTCATGTAAATTCTCATAAAGAAATCTTACATAGTCCAAAAAATACTTCCGAATTTCCTTACTTAATAACCCACCCTCCTGCTCTAACCACAAAGGAAGAGTCCAATGCCAACATGTTAAAACAACCTTAATATTGTTTTTCTTTAATTCTCTCAGGAGATCAATATAGTACTGGATACCTTCTTTACTAAAAACACTTTTTTCAGGCTGTATTCTAGACCACTCTACAGACAATCTGTATGCTTTCAATTTCAACTCTTTGATAACTACAATATCTTTATCCAAATTCTTAAAACTCTCAGGAGAATATTTTGAATTCGAAATATATGTCTCCTCTTCAGAAACCATTTGTGACAAAGACTGATTAGAAGATCTTAATCCCGATTTACTATTCTTAAATGCAGTTCTTTTCTCCCACTCAGTCCAATCATTCTCTAAACCACCCTCTACTTGATGACTAGATGTTGAGGCTCCCCAAAGAAAATTCTCAGGAAATATATATTTCATTACTTTTCCTTCGATGAAATTATCAAATCCTTGTAATGATACCCACTCCCTTTAATATTTCTGTTAATATCCACTAACCCAAACTTAGGCCAAAAACCCTCCGCCCATTCAAAATTATCAATCAAAGACCAATGCATATACCCTATCAACTTAACACCTTTCTTCAATGCTTTCTCCATTGCAGTAAAACTCTCATCTAACCACCATCCTCTATACTGATCTAAAGAATCAGCAACACCATTCTCTGTAACCATAACTGGCAAATCAAAATCCTTTAAATCAACAAGAGTATCATACAAAGCAGAAGGCTTCATCCACCAACCCATATCAGAAATTTTGTCATTATCATTCCTTTGTCCCATTATTCCAACTTTATGAAGGAAATAGAAATTCAAACCAATGAAATCCAAATACTTCTCTATCTTTTTTAAATACAAGATATTGTAAAAATAATGACTAAGTTTACAAAGAACCACATTCCACCAATTACTATTATATGGTTCTAATGCAGCATTATTCTTTGCAACACCTACCATTACATTCGGGTTACACTCTTTAATCTCCTCATACCCTATCTTGTGCAACTTGACCATTTTGAAATAGAAAAGGTAAATGAAAGTAAAAATATTTTTCTTACATGGTGGCCACAAACCAAGTAAATATGAATTACTTGTAACAATATCTGGTTCATTCAAAGTTATCCAATACTTAACATTTCCAGAGAAATTCTTTGCCAATACTTTAAAATACTCTCTAAAATACTCATCTATATTCTTTGCTAACAAACCTCCCTCTTCTTCTAACCAAAGAGGTAATGTCCAATGCCAACATGTAAGAACAGGCTCTATTCCATTCCTTTTTAATTCAGTTATCAAATCTTTGTAATACTCCAAGCCACTCTCTGAAACCAAACCTTTTTCAGGAAATATTCTTGCCCATTCAATTGAAAAACGGTAGCTGTTAAGACCTAATTCCTTCAAAGCAGCAATATCCTCTTTCCATCGATGATAGCTGTCACAACCTTTACCTGAAATTCTTTTATTTGGATCTTTTGCTTCTTCTAAAATATTTTTAGGGAATTCATACCAATTAGGGATATTATCACTTCTTTCTCTTGCAGTTAGTATTTCCCACTCAGACCAGTTATTCTTCAATCCACCCTCAATCTGATGACTAGATGTTGATGCTCCCCACAGAAAATCTTTTGGAAATTGGTATTTCATACTATTTCTCCTTCCTCCTACTGTACTCCCACATACCAATACTTGTAGCTACTGAGAGATTTAAAGAATCAATATCTTTTGAATGAGGAATATATATGCTTTGTCCAATATCTTTAAATTCATCTGAAAGACCACTCCCCTCATTGCCTTGAATGAATGAAAATGGCTCTTTAAACTCAACCTCTGTTATATTCTTAGCTCCATCAAGCATAAATGGATATATATTTCTCTTCTTGTACACATCCATATATTCTTGAATACTGTTAAAATACTTGAAATTAATATGGAACAGAGAACCCATTGAAGAACGAATTACTTTTGGTTCAAAAATATCGACACCTGGCTTAATAATTGCTAAATCTTTAAAACCAAAACCTAGCATAGTCCTAATGATTGTACCTAAATTACCTGTATTACTTGGATTTACTAAAACAATATGATTTCCATTACTATCCAACTCGCTCTCGTATTTTTTAAATACTCCAACAACATATGTGTTCTCTTTAAAAGCTATCTTTTCAATTAACCTATCATTCACCTCCCAATGTATATTCCTCTCTTCACAGAGCCTTACAACCTCTTCTACCCCATCACTAGCCATCCCCTCCTCTTTCATATATACCTCAAAAACAACATCACTCTTCTCTTTTAAAAGATCTAATGTTGGATATGCACCAAAAACATATGAATACTCATATTTCTTGTCATACCTCTTCAATTTTGAATGTGATTCTTCCATATTTTACTTCTTCTTTTTACCAACTAAATCCCATTTTTCCTTTCTTGTTACCAAATATGCCTCCTCTATTTTCTTCTTAGCCTCCCCTATTATACTATTTTTCTCCTCCAACTCTTTTAACATTCCTTTTTCCCACTGAAACATCTCGTAGATACTATTCAAGAAACCAACTAACAAAGCAAAATATGCAATGAATTGGGACCAAGCGGAAAGGTTTACCATATTGAAATACTCTAAGTTCAAAAATGGTAGATAGAAGATTTGAGAAAGTATTAAGAAGGCGATCGAGAAGATGATCCAATAGTCAAGATTTGAATATTCCCAATTCTTTCTAAAAATATACCCTAGTAAAGAGAGAATTAAGAGTAACAAAGAGAAGACACCAGCAACAACAACAAGTACTGACTCTTCTATGAAATCAGAAAGAGAAAGAGATATTAAGAAACCAGCAAAAAGAACAAATACAGAAGAAACTAAAAACATTATTACTTTTTCTTTTTTAACAAGATTTCTGTCTATACCACTTTTGGTTTGATTCCTACCTACGAACCAACTAACAAAAATTAAGAAGGAAAGAAATCCTTTTGAAAGTATTGTTGTAAAAGAATATGTTTCAGAAGATTGAAAGAGATTTACAAAGCCATTTGATTCCAATACTATCTGAGCTAAATCCAAAATACCTACTCCAAGAAATCCAATTCCAAGAAAAAGATATGTCAAACATTCTTTCTTCGTATAGTATCTTAACAATGCAATAATACCAATGAAGAGACCAAATATTCCAGAAATTAATACTACAAAATCTCTAAAATCAGAAAACCAAACAATATTCCCTACAGATGCCGCTAATACAAGAAAAGCTATCAATCCTAACAACAACATAAGGAATTGAAGCTTGATATGTGTCCTCTCTAATTTCTCTATTTCCATTTGATTAAAATAATAATTTAAAATACAGATCTCGTAAACAGTATCTCAACATTTCTTTCGGCATATGGAGCACAAACCGTTATCCTTCCTGCACCATCTTGTACTATATAGTAACCTGTTCCATTTGCAGACTTATTTTCTGGATCTGAAGGTATTGATATCATTGTTTCAATATTAACAGCATCATTCAAAAAAGAAAGATCTACCAATCCATTGCAATCGTATGGCCCTATTTTGCATATTTCATGCCCCGGTAGTACACAAACATCTGATATCGGTATTTCTTCTGGAATATCATTCTCTTCCGTACAGTATGAGACAACTCCCGTGAGTATCGTTGATATATCGGCACTTCTATGGACATTCCTTATATCAGCACCCTCCTTGTCTGGATTAAGATACAGGTAACCTAAAAACCCAATAACAAAAAATGCAGAAAGTATTACTAGAAAATCAAGAACAGAGAAATTTTTTTCTTTTTGTTCTTTTTTTTCAAAAACTTCTTCAACATGTGGATTTGGGGCACTTAATGGGACTTCCATATATATATGATACAGAAGTAGAGGTTAAACTTCTAGTTTTTAGAGTTTTTCCTCACAGCAAAGAAATACACAAGAGAGATTAACAAGCTGTATTGAAAAAGAAGGCCAAGTACAAGGAGTATTGTCCAAAGAGTTTTGTCTTTGAAATTAGTTTCATCTCTTTGAATACAGTCTACTAGCATCCAGATCGAGAAGCAAAAAGAGAGTACAGAAAGAATTACAGCAATACATATGTAAAAGAATATGAGTAAAAAGGGTATTGCAATTAAGGATTCCATCTTGTTTGTAATTTATTTTATTGAATCGATGATAGCAGAGCGAAAGGAATAGTACAAAAGCCCTGTAGTGTGATAATTAATAAATATAGTTTACAGTATCACAAAGAAGCTTGTTGTAACGGCAAAAACAACTCTTAAAAGAAGTTGTCCACAGCTTGAAATGGTAAGTGGAAAACAATGTTTGAAAAGTATGCCTTAACAAAATATACTTACAATAAGATGAAATTAACTCTAAAAGAATCTAAAACGATCCTTACTCCAAGTATGCTTCCTGGTTCTGACTATGTTGTTAACCCCTACTCTGGTTGTGCATTTGGTTGTGCCTACTGCTATGCAGACTTCATGAGAAGATTCACAGGGCATACAAATGATAAATGGGGAGAATATGTAGATATTAAAACAAACACACCAATTGTTTTCCAAAAAGAAATAGACAATCTTTCTAAGAAAATAGCAAAAAAGAATAACTTTAAGAATGGGAATAGAGCTGTAATCTTTTTTGGCTCTGTAACAGATCCATATCAAGGAGTTGAAGCAAAGTATGAATTAACAAGACAATGTCTAACCATTATTTCAAAGTCAGAAGTAAAGAATGATATTGAGATATCATTACTAACCAAATCCCCCCTTGTAACAAGAGATATAGATATATTAGAAGAAATTCCACACCTAGAGGTTGGCCTTACAATATCTTCTACAGATGACTCTGTCAGTAAACTCTTTGAATGCTATGCACCTGAAAGCTCTTTAAGAATAAAGGCTTTAAGGAAACTCAATGATGCAAATATAAATACATATGCATTCGTTGGACCTTTACTACCCCACTTTGTTGCAAATGAAGAATCTTTAAGAAAGCTTTTTAGGGAGATACAAAATACAGGAACAAACAGAGTATGGGTAGAACATATTAATCTGAGGGGAAACAAGATGAATAGACTGTTAAGTCTAGTAGGTGAAAATCTTACGAAAGAGGAATACCAATTGTTTGTAGACTCTCAGACAGACGATTACAAAAAGAAGCTTAACAGCTTGGTTATTCAAATTATTGATGAATACAAAATGGAATTAATAGGTGGAAAAGTAATAGATCATATGGAAATAAAGAAAAAGGAGTAAACGGAGGGAGAGGGATTCGAACCCCCGGTCTGGAAAACCAGACAGAGCTTTTCGAGAGCTCCCCTTTCGACCACTCAGGCATCCCTCCTAAAGATCCTCTAACGGAATATACTCACCATAGCTCATCTTATCAAAGTATCCTTGCTTCTTAATATTCTTGTATAACAATTTCTTCTGTAATAGTACAAACAAAGCATCCCTATCCTTTTCATCTATGATCATAATTAACAAACCAGGCCAATTAAGCTTCGTCTCAACAAGAAGGAAAGAAATATTTCCCCTTTTTGTAAAATAAAAACTGTCCAACATATACCATTCAAATAACCTACCAATACTATCTATACCTCTTGCAGTTATCTTATGCTCTACTATGATTGGTTTTGTAGTCCCAGCAACATATACAAAGAAAAGCATAGAAATAACAGCAGCCATCATAAAATAATGGCCCAATATAGCTAAAAGAAGTATAAAGAAAAGTGATACAGCAACAAGTATGAGGAAAGATTTACTTTCGTATTTAAACTCATACCTATCTGGTGCTTTCCATTCAAAAAGTTTAATATTTTGAATAACTTCAGGATCCTTAACAAGACCCTTTTCCAGTTCGACTTTCCCTGAAACAATACTCTTTCTTCTGTTAACCTTTTCCTCCTCCATAGCTATTTTCTTAGCCTCTTTTAATGCTTTCTCCTTCTCTCTCAATGCCTTCTCTCCGGAAATAACATCTACTATCTTCTTCATTTCGTTGTTTAAATTCGCCATATGGTAATCATATAACAATTAGAGCTACTAATACAACAAATAGTATGAGTAAACCCCAAAGAATATCTAAGATATGAAAAAAATGTAAAACAGTAACTACAAACAAACCAATTGTTAACATCAAAGAGATCTTTACAGCTGAAAAGCTCTTCTTGCGAAATGTATACTCCTTTTTTAATATATGTATTACAAGAAAGACCAGAAAAGAAAGTAAAGAAAAGACAAATATAAGAAGAAGGAAGGCGAATACCGAAATATTTAACCAATTTAACTCCCCTGTTGCATCCGTTGGTAAGAAATTAGAATTAGTTATTAAATAATACAAAATCCCAACAGAGGATAGAAAAAGAAAGGATAGTGTTAGAAAGAATTTCATAACTATATATTTTCTAGGTTTTAAGAATAAAGAATCATCACTTTAAGATCTAAAATAATTTTTTTCTTAAAATGTATGAATATATTAATTATAGAGAATTCAAATACTCTTGCCCAGCTACTTTGTAAAACATTAGAATCATACCAACATAATGTGACTTTGGATGATGAGTCTTTCGCAAACAAGAATTTACTCAAAAGAAATATATTTGAATTAATTGTATTAAATAGTGATTTGGGAGATGGAAAAACAAAAGAGATTTTAAATTATGCAGTTAAATTCAAATCAAAGATAAAAATATTAGGAGTATGCAATAAGGGTGGTTGGACAGAAAAAGTAGATTTCTTAAATCAGGGAGGAGATGATATTTTAACATATCCCTTCCCTATGCAAGAGCTTCTCGCTCGTATTCAATCATTGATGAGAAGACCAAAGAACTATATAGATAGCAGAATATATCTTGGAGATATTATTCTAGATACAGATAATAAATCTATACATAAAAACGAAAAAGAGGTTTCTGTAAGAAAGAAAGAGTATGACCTGTTTGAATATTTAGTTAGAAATAATGAAAGACCAATATCAAGGTGTGAGCTTCTAGATCATGTATGGGATTACAGAGAATATATTGGTTCTAATACAATCGATGTACATATAAATAGACTAAGAGAGAAGCTAAATGATAGCAAAATAATAAAGACTGTACATGGTATAGGCTATCAGGTAAAGAAACCTATTAAAGCATCATAGGCATAACAAGATGGATGAAGCTTTCGTCTCCTTCTATCTTGAATACTCCTGGTCTAACAGCTTCAGAACACTCAAATTGGATATCCTGGCTATCTACATGATTTAATACATCAGAAAGTAATTTTGCACTAAAGGCAATCTTAAGATCATCTCCTTCTACCTTACAAGAAAATTTACTTTGATTTTTTCCTAAATCTGTCTGAGTTGCAGAAAGTGTAATATCATCTTCCTTACTATGTATGTCTAATATCATCTTATTACCAAGAACAGATCTAGCAATGATATTTATAATTTTCAAAGAATTTAAGAAATCCTCTTTACTAATACTACATTTAGTCTTGTAACCTGTAGGGATTATCTGCTTGTATTCAGGAAATTCTCCATCTATTAATCTTGATATTAAATCAACATCTGCAAATCTAAACAAAACTTGGTTTCTATCCTCTAAAAGATATATTGATACCCAGTCTTCCTCAGAGTTAAGGTCTGAAACAATATGTGAAAGCTCCTGTAAAGCTCTAACAGGAACAAGAAAATCTTTCTTTGTATTCCCCTTCTCTATCTTTACTACTTGCTTGGAAAGTCTTAAACCATCCGTAGCAACAAAAGAAACAATATCAGAGTCAACTTCAACTTTTACACCAGTTAAAACAGGTTTAATATCATCAGTAGCAGCTGCAAAAGACACCCTATTTATAGCTGTAGCTAAATCAGCTTTATTAATTCTAACCAAAACATCATCTTCTTTAATCTCAGGTATATTTGGAAAATCATCAGAAGGCATAGTATTAAAACTTGCAGAGTTATTAGAAGTAGATATATTGAAATTCTGTTTATCTACTGTAATATCAACCTTTTCTTCTGGAATATTATTTACAAACTCAGCTAATTGCTTTGCAGGAGCAGTTATTTTACCTTCATCTTCAATATCAGCACCAATCCATGTAGTCAAACTTAACTCTAAATCTGTAGATTTCATTATTAACTTTCCCTTTTGACTTTCAAAGTACACATTATTAAGAATAGGAAGTCCAGGTTTGTTGTTAACAATTCTACTGATTATATTTAAGTATTTTGAGAATGTCTCTTGATTACATGAGAACTGCATATTTTTTATTGATTAATATTATTTATTAGGCAGTTTTATTGTATTCTATTGTATCATTTTTTATTCTTCAAAGTAATTTTTATCTCTTGTTTTTCCCTGTTCTATATTCTTTTTTTATTTATATTATTAATATCAAGTCTTAGTAGTGAGTATGGATATGTTTATAACTTTATATTTGAACTCTAAAAATTCTTTTATTGATCGAATTATTTTTAGATATTTTATTGTGTATATCTTTACCCCTATTGTTCCTATTAGATAGTGAATATCTTTTCCATAACTATCTTTCTTTTGTGGATTGTTTCTTAGTATAACTAAGGATAATTACTGTGTAAGTGTGAATAAGTTTAAAAGCAAAAAGTCTTTCTCATAAAACATTTTTACAGTATAACAATGTTTCTTTCGTGTGGGGAAGTATATAGTTATACGGAAGTATTCACCCACTTACCCACAAGAATATCCACATACTAGTCTCTTAAGATTTTTAAGCAGCTTTGAACCTTTTCATTAAATCTGGAGTCATTTTCAATCTTCTTAGATATCTTGTCGTATGCATGTAATACAGTTGTATGATCCTTACGGTTTACCTCTCTCGCGACTCTTTCAAGAGGTAGTTCTAATTCCTTTCTGAGTATATACATTACTATTTGTCTACACATTGCAACATATGCTGTTCTTCTGTTACCTTTTATATCTGAAGGTTTAATATCGAAAACTTCAGCAACAGATGATATTACTTTTGCTGGTGTTATCTTTTTTCTCTTATAATCGATATCTATTTGCAATATTCTTGCAATATCTTCATTTGTAGGATTAACACCTAGTTTGAAGAGTGAGACTACTTTTGTTAAAGCACCTTCTAATTCTCTAATGTTTGTTTCTACATTCTTTGCTATTAATTCTATATATTCATCTTCAATAGTTATGTTTTTGTCAGATAGAGATTGTTTAAGAATAGCCATTCGGGTTTCATAGTCAGGAGCTTGGATATCTGCTACCATTCCACCTTCGAATCTTGACCTCAATCTATCTGTAATGTTCTTTATCTCTTTTGGTGGTCTATCTGATGCTAAAACTATCTGCTTGTTTGCTTGGTATAAAGTATTGAATGTATGGAAAAGTTCTTCTTGAGTTCTAGGATATGTTTCTACAAACTGAACATCATCTATTATTAGTAGATCTACTGCTCTATATTTATTTCTAAAATCCTCATTCCTTTTTGTACGGATAGCTTCAACCATTTCATTCAAGAATTGTTCAATGGAAATGTATACAACTTTTTTATGTGGATCTTTTTTAAGAATCTCATTCCCTATTGCTTGCATTAGGTGTGTTTTACCAAGACCTGTATTTCCGTAAAAGAACACAGGATTGTATGCATTACCTAAGTCATCAACAACAGCCTGAGCAACAGCTTCTGCCAATCTATTATTTGTACCAACTATGAAGTTTGAGAAAAGATATTTAGGATTCAAATGTGAAGTATCCAATGCTTTTTCAAGTAAATCTTTTTCTCTCTCGCTTGCGGAAAACAGATCTAATGGAGTCTCTGATGATGGTGTGTGATATTCATACTCTATCTTCTTCTTCGAACTTATATCTTCTTTTACATTTATCTCTATTTCAAAATTCAATCCAGAAGATTTAAATAGTGCTTGTTTTACAGCAGCTTGATAGTCTCTTAAGACTTTCTCTCTTTTGTATGTAGCATCACAAGATATTTGTACTACCCCATTATTTATATCTTCTATGAATGAATTTCCCAGTATTGCTGCGAATTCTCTTGTTCCAATCATTAGTTTAAGATTTTCTTTAGTACTTTTCCAAAGATCGTCTGGATTTAATTCAAAGCTTTTTTTGCTACTGTCACTTATATCATCTATATAGTTTTTAAAATCAGCTTTATACATCAAAGCATATAATAGAATTTAACATGGCAGTACATTGGGGGGCAGTCTATGGTCGATTGGGACTTTTCTCCATTATATTGATTTTTGTAAAAATGTGGATACATATATTAAGTTTGTTCGAAATGCTTTATTGTAAACGGATTTTTAAAACGACTTCCCTACTCTAATAATTTTAGATATGCTTTTTTTCTTATTGAATTTGCTAATTCATTACTCTTACTATATAATTACCTCGAATTCACATATATTGATATCGCATTATGAAAAGAACTTATCAACCAAAAAATATAAAAAGAATTAAGAAACTTGGTTTCAGAGCCAGAAACAAGACAGTTGGCGGAAGAAAAGTTTTAAAAAGAAGAAGGCTCAAAGGTCGAGAAAACCTTACTGTTAGCGAACAATATACACTCGCAAGAAAAAAGCATACAAAAAGTATAAGATAGAGATATGCTTCCTAAAAAATACAGGCTATTAGCTAAAGAATTTCCATATACATATAGAAGAGGTACTAAAGTCAGAGGACGATACGGTATGCTTGTCTTTGCTGAAAGCAAAAACGCATCACCTCGCTTTGGTTTTGTTGTTAGTAAAAAGATTGGAAATGCTGTTTTTAGACATAGAACTACCAGACTTCTTAGGACAATATTTATTGAAGCTATTAGTGAATATAAAATGGAAGAGATTCCTCTTAATTACCAGTATATTTCTTTTGAATTTTGTGATGAAAGAGAGTTATTGAAAAAAGATATATTTACTCTAATTGAGAAAAGTTTAAACAAATGAGGTTCATCATACTCTTCTTTATAAGAGTGTATCAAAAGACATTATCATATGATCATGGTTTCCTTGGAAAAGTTTTTCCCAATGTTAGATATTGTAAGTTTACACCTACCTGTTCTGAGTATGGTTATGAGGCAATAAGTAAATATGGTAGTATTAAGGGGTATTCATAAAGAGGTTTGTGAGATGTAACCCTTGGACAAAACCTGGGAGTTATGATCCTGTTCCTTAGTCCAAATTTATGATATATTCGCTAAGATTCTTTATTTGTTAATAAACACATAATGGTAGATATCTGGAATGCAATTTTCTATTATCCAATTCTTAACATTGTTGTTATAGCCTATCACTTTCTTTGGGATAACTTAGGTCTAGCGATAATTGCAATCGCAATTATTTTCAGATTAATACTTCTTCCTTTAATGAAGAAGCAAACAGAGATGACAAAGAAAATGTCTAGCCTGAAGCCTCAGTTGCAAGAATTGCAGACGAAATACAAGAACAATCCTCAGAAGTTATCACAGGAACAGATGAAGTTATACCAGAAAGTTGGATACAATCCATTAGGTTGTTTAGTAACATTTTTACCTCAGCTTTTAATTCTCTCTGTTTTAATTCAAGTTATTAGGAATGTTACAAATGGAAGTTTAGATGGTATCTACCCTTTTGTATCGAATTGGATAAACAATGGAATGGGAATAACGATTAATGCAGAATTCTTGATATGGGATCTTACAAGGTCATACAACGATGTTGCAAATGAATTTGGAAGACTTTCTACAATATCTTTGTTCTATCTACTTCTTTGTGTTTTAGTTGGTTTCTCGCAGTATCTAATGTCCAAATTTACACAGATAATGCAGGATCCATTAGCATTTTCTACTGCAAAGGAAGAGAAGAAGAAAAGTAAGAAAGATGGAGAACCACTTTCACCAGAAGAGCTACAAAAGAAAATGATGAATTCGTTTATGTTGATACTCCCCTTCTCTACTGTATTCATTGCAATTAGTGCTCCTTCTGCATTGAGTCTATACTGGATCGTTCAATCATTAATGCTTGTTTTCCAATATGTTATTTTGGACTGGGACAAAACAAAAGAAGGATTTCAAAATCTGTTAACTATTTACAAAGACAAGAAGAAGAACAAGAGTTAAGTACTGCCAACTACTTAGTTATTAAATTATTAATATTAATAAATGGAAGATAAAGATATTGTTAATTTAGTAGAGAAAGAATTGGAAACTCTTTGTTCTCTATTAAATGTTGACTGCCAAAGAGAGTGTGTAGTTGAAGATGGTGAGGAAGGGATTAAATATATTAAGATAAACTTCAATGGGGAGAATCTTGGATATATGATAGGTAATCACGGTAGGCATTTAGATTCCATGCAATTTATTTTGCAAGTTATAATGGGAAGAAAGTTTGAACCAGATTACAACTTCAGAGTATTTATAGATGTTGGTGGGTACAGAAAAGAGAAAGACAATCAATTAGAAGAAATGGCAATTCAAAAAGCAGACGATGCTAGGATCTTAGGGGAAGAAGTTGAACTACCAGCAATGAAGCCATCAGACAGAAGAATTATCCATTTAGCCCTTATGAAATTTGCTGATATTGAAACAGAAAGTCGTGGAGAGGGAATGGATAGACATATTGTAATAAAGCCTGTTAAGTAAGAATATAGAATGGTAGAATTATTTATGAATATTTCTACCTTTCTTAGAAAAAACATTCTTTATATCACATTTGTTTTTTTTCTCTGTTCTTGTTTGTTTTTACTTTTACAAGAATCTTTTGGTAGAGGTTTATTCATTCTTCTTTCTTTGTTTGCTTGGGTTTTGCTACTGTTCTTCACTAAAAAAGGTATAACGGCATCTATTCTGTATATACTAATTGTCCTACCTTTTAATATCACATATCAATTACCCCACTCTATCTCTCTCCTTGGTACGGAAACGGTACTATATGATCCTTATGTAGGCGGTGTTTTTGTTAATTACCTTGTTCCAACTATTTCCATTCTTGATTTAGGATTATTCCTTTTAATTCTTTCTATTGTGAAAGAGATCAAAATATCAAAATTAAAAGAAATATTTCTTCCATTTAAATGGTATCTTCTTGTGTTTGTTGGATTTCTTCTCTTACAAAATATATTTCTCTTTGATATATTGATCATTTTAAATTCAGTAAGATTTTTATCAATTATTTTTCTAATCATATATATACCTAAAATAATTGATTTTCTTAGATTCAAATACCTGCAGTTATCTATTTTGTTAATACTTTTTGCTAATACTTTATTCCAAGGAATTGTCGGTATTATTCAGTTCTCAGGTGGCTCTTCCTTAGGTTTGAAGTGGCTTGGTGAATCACAAGTAGTAAGTGGTATGCAAGGATCTAGTTTTATTGAATTATTTGATGGACTTTTTTTGAGGGCATATGGTACTTTTCCTCATCCTAATGTTTTTGCAGGTTTTCTTCTTCTGACTTCTCTTCTCTCTCTCTATTTCTTCTTCGAAATGGAAAAGAAATACAGATTATTAAGTATTCTACTTCTTCTCTCTTCCTGTGTTTTTGTAATATTCACATTTTCAAGAATAGTAATTTGTCTCTTTATTTTTAATATTTTGCTTTTTGTCTTTATTCTCATAAGGAAAGAGAGAAAACTTTTCTCTTTCTCTCCCCTACTTGTAGTCGAAAGATTTGTAAATCTTTTTACAGGTGGTGATACTAGTTTGACTGATAGGGTCAAACTTTTTAAATCAAGTATTAGTGTTTTGAAAGAGAATTGGCTGCTTGGGACTGGTTCTGGAGATTTCGTAAAAGCAATGGATGGATATATTCCAAGAACAGCAAGTGGTATTCAATTATTGCAGCCTGTGCATAATGTTTTCATGCTTCTGCTTACAGATCTTGGAGTTTTTGGCTTTGTTTCTTTTGTAGCTCTTTTTTACAAGATTTGTGTTGTTAATATGAAAAGGATAACTGTCCTAATTATTATGATAGCTACTTCCCTACTTGTTCTTAGTATGTTTGATCACTATTTTCTCTCTCTACCACAGGGAATTGTAATGTTGGGGATATTTATTGTTCTTTTATTCAAAGAATCAAAGACTTTGAATAATGACAAAAATAATGTATACAAGAATTAAACCTATACCCTCCCCTTTTGATATCAATCTTTTTCTTCCCAATATTGCGAATATGTAGAAGATGAGGATTGCAAAAACGAGGAAGAATATTTCTAGGGAGAAATTCTTAACATCAAGAGTCTTGAAGAATGAGGAAAGCCCCGGTATTAAGAGAATATTTATCATTGTTGCTCCTAATATGTTTCCAAGACTGAGTTGAAGGTTTCCTTTTTTTATTACAGCAAAGCAAGTGACTAATTCGGGAAGAGATACTCCTATTGCAAGGATAAAAAAACCAACAGCTGTCTGAGAGATACCAAATTTCTCCGATGCCAAGACTAGGTTATCTACACATAGTCTCCCTGCGATTATTAACAAGACAAATGAGAGTATCAGATATATTAATTTGAATTTGATATCGCTTTTTACTGTTATTGTATGATTATTTTTACTTGCAAAGAATATTGATATTAAGAGTATACTTATTGTTATTATTCCCATGACCCATGTTATCTGAAATTTGAATATTACAAGTAGAAGCAAGAATATGATTGAAGATCCAAGTGTTACTGGTATGTTCTTTTTTACATCGATATCACTTAGTTTGTATTTTGTGAAAAGGGCTAAGACACCAAGTAAGAGGGAAACATTTACAAGAGCACTTCCTATGAATGTTGAGATTGTAATCTCTTGATTGTTTGTAATTGTTGAGTATATTCCAATTACGATATCTGGTAAGGAAGTACCTAAGGATATTAGTGTAAAACCAATTAAGAAACTGCTAATTTTTATTTTTTTTGCAAATGCTACTGATTGGTCTATGAATAGGTCTGCAGACTTTAGGAGTACAGCAAGTGATATTAGGGCAATTAAAATATTTATCATATATATTGTGAGTTAAGCAGTTTATCATCTCTATGATATCATACGGAGAGAGCGGGATTTGAACCCGCGGTACGATTTCTCATACGCACGCTTTCCAAGCGTGTCCTTTCGACCACTCAGGCACCTCTCCTTAATACGGTATTCTATCAAAAGTTGTTTGTATTAACTAGCTCTAACTCATAGTGAATTAAGTTTTTCAAAAAATGCAGCATAGTCATTATGAGAATAGGAAAAACAGATAACCTTGAGTGTACATATAGAGTGGCGTACCTGGCCGGAATCGAACCGACAACCTACTGCTTAGAAGGCAATTGCTCTATCCGATTGAGCTACAGGTACACGACAGAAGCATTTTATCAATAATTCTCATTAAAATAAAGGCTAAAGAACCTCTTTTATTTCTATCAATACAGCACCCTGTCTTTTTGGAAAATGCCATAGTGCTTTAGGGAAATTCTCTGGTTTGAATTCTACCTCTGTTGTTTTGTCAGAAAACACTAAACTCTTAAGATATTCATTACCTTCCTCCCATTTCATGGTTTTTACTTTGCTTATGATTTCATCCTTATTCACTTTTGGTTTTACTGAACCCTTTGCTACCAGTTTTATCTTAATTGTATCTTTGCTGTTCTCCTCTACAGTTATTGTCTTTTCGATATCGTCTCCTAAGGCTAATTCTAAGTCTTTATCGCTTTCAAACAAATTCTTATCTAATGCCTCCTGTGTAAGCATTTTTGAAATTCCTTCATCAAAACCTTCCTTAAGAAAATATGTAGCGGTACTCTTTGTTTTAATTGAGAGATTCACATCACTAGCTTCTGCCCCTACTGCGATATCAGTCTTTGTACTATCTTTATCAACTTCACTTTTGATTGAATCGGCAATTATCTCCCATCCACCATCTTTCTCTTTTAATTCCTGTTCTCCTTCTTCAACTGCGATTTTCTTTAACTCATCTACTCCAGCGGTAACATCAGCTTGAGAGAGAACAGTATATTCCTCTTTTGAACCTCCAGAAAATGCTCCACTACTATTCATTGCATATACTTCGTTTGCAGAAAAACCTTGAACAGAAAAATGTTGTCCAGAAGAAAGGTTGTATTCATCACCAACCTCTATTGCTGTAACTGCAGCTTCTGCAATATTGTTACATTCAACTGAAGTTGCAGTGTCTAGCTTGAAGGATTTCCCTGCAGAAGAAGATACAATGACATGACCTGCAGGGAGACTTATTGCAGATACATTTGTGCAACCTCCTACTTTTACATATGCAATATTGACTTTTCCTTTAGCTTTTTCTCCTCTAAATGCAGTCCCTGTAGCTTTGATGTTTGAAGATCTTGATTTTTCAACAGTTTCTGTCTTAATTGGTATTTTTGAATTGTCAAAATCAACAGCTTTTATATTCTCATCTCCAGTAAATACTTTCTCTATACTTGTTTCTTTTGCTTCTACATATATTCTTATTTTTACAAAAGGAGCTGTGCTGTAGTAGATGACTGCAGAAAGAATAGCTATCAAGAGTAAAGAGATTCCAACTAATGGAACAAATCTTTTTACTTTTGTTGGATATTTAATATTCTTAAATGCTCCACCTATTTTACCAAAGACTGGAGATACTTTAGTTCCCAAATCTTTAAATACTGGTGCTTTGAAAATTTCTTTATTTTTTAACTCAAGCTGTGATTCTGGTTGCTCTACTTCTGCTTCATTGTTGTTGCTTTCAATATCTTCATCGAAAGTTATTAATATGTCTTCCTCTGCATTCTCTTTGTTTGTTCTACTTTGAGACAATGCTGTATTTATTCTTTCTTGGAAAGGAGATACTTTACTCTCCTCTACTTCTGGTTCTGAAGCTTTTTCAACTCTTTTTCCGTGTGGGTTATATCTTCTAGCTCTATTTATCATTTCTTTCTCCCACATCTCTTCGGTTGGATAGTTTGGTGTATCTATTGTAGTTAGACCTGCAAGATTTGCATTCCTTATGCCTGTAGGATTCTTTATTATTTGAGCGATTATTGATTTATCTCTTTCATCTCCGGTTTCGAGTATAACTTTAAGGTTGATTGGGCTTATTAGTAGGTCTGACTCTTCCGCAAAAGTTATTAATACTCTCTCGTTTGAAGAATCTAAAATTCCACTAACGATATCTGTTAGCTCATCTTCTTTACCTATTACTATTTTTGTTATTTTTTTATCTTCCTCCATTATTTGTTCTTTATTTCATTATCATATACGAATTTTGACAAAGAAGCAGGTGTTATATCAAAAATATTTCTTAACTCCCCACTATCGTCTCTGATATTGTCGAGTTTTTCTGGAGTAAAGAATTCTATTTTAGGAACTACAGAAAAAGGAAGGAATTTCTTCCATGGGAATTCAAGCATAACTTCTTTTATCTCTGGAAGTAAAGATCCACCACCGCAAAGATATATTTGATTTGGGAATGTAGTTATATCATCGCAATACGACATGGCAGATTTTAATGTTTTCATCCAGAGTCTTGCAACAGGATATACCACTTTTTGTACATCTCTTGAAAGTTCTTTGCTTAATTCTTTTTGAGAATATTTTACTTTTCTTTGTTCTGCAATTCTGTAATCTAACTCTAGTGCTTTTGCTATTTCTTTAGTAAATGTTCTTCCTCCAAATGCAAACATCTTTGTCTCAAGAACATTACCTTTTTCTACGATGGCAATATCTGTTGTACCTCCACCGATATCTACAAAAATACCAGAGAAATCTCTATTGGAGGATCCAGAAAAAGCTCTTGCAACTGAGAATGGTTGGGAAACTATTCCTAGTACATTCATTCCAAGTTCAGATGCTACTTTTCTTAATGCTTCTACATATGTTTTGGGTGCAAAAGAAGCATAGTAATTTAATTTTACATCTCTTCCCTTGTATCCAATTAAAGAATCAACAGGCATACCACCTATTTCTAAACCAGTTTTTGTTATATGTAAAATCTCAATATCTTCATTTGTTAATCCTATCCTCTGTCCTAAGTCCTCTTTTCCATTAATTTCTATTTTGTTCTCAATTTGCTCTATGATTTTTTCTTGTTCTTTTGGAGTTACTTCCTTCTCGTAGTTCTCTTCTCTTTGATAATTAACGACAATTGAAACTCCTTGTATATATTCACCTGCTATTCCCATCACAACATTCTTTGGATACTCTTCAGTTGCTAGTTTCTCTGTTAAAGAGGAAATGGAAAGACGGCAGTTTTCTAATACAGTATCAAGATTTGTAATTATGCCACTTCTCATAGCATGTTGTTGTTGTTCTATTCTTGATACTTTGGATATTTCAACACCAAGAGTATCTACTGTAAACAGCATACTCTTCAACATTTCTGTACCAATATCTAAAGCAACGATATTATCGTCTTTTGTTAGTGGTTTTCTTGATGCTTTACTCAAAAAAGGCAGGTTGAACATAGCTAAAGTATAGCATATTTGATAGTTTAGGAAACCATACTAGATAATTGCAATGAGTATAATTGGTTCTCTCTCTGTTTTTTTGTAAATCAACTTTGATAGCTGCTTTTCTAATGCAGTTTTAAGAGCTTCTTCCTCATATTTCTTGTGTTGAATACTATCTCTTTCCCAATCTCTATGTGTATCGAAAATGCAGTTCTGTATTTCGTTCAAAAGACTTTGAGAGTTCTTGAAATATATGAATCCTCTAGAGAGGAATTTAGGTCTACCAATTATTCTTTTTGTTTTAGAACTGAGATTTAAAATTACTGTAAAGATACCGAATTCAGAAAGTTGTTTTCTATCTTTCAATACAATATCGCCAATATCACCTACTCCTAAACCATCGATTAGTATTGGCTTTGATTCTATCTTTGTTCCTCTCTTCCAGTAGCTTCCATTGAATTCCCATGTTTGTCCATCTTCTGTTAAGAATATTTCGTCTGATCTGAATCCCCACTTCTGCAAGTTTAACTTATGGAAGTATCTAAATGTCAAAGAACCGTGAACAGGCATAACATTTCTTGGTTGTGTAAGATCAAGCATAGCCTTTATATCTTCTTGGTTACCGTGTCCTGTTGAGTGAATCTTCATATTTACAGAATCTTTCATCAAATCTGCACCTAATGCAATTAATCTGTCTGTTAGCTTTTCAATCTTAGTAATATTCTCTGGTATCTCAGATGATGACATTATGACTAAGTCTCCCTTTTTTATCTTTATGAACTTGTGCTCATTTAGAGAAATTCTATTTAATGCAGCAAATCTTTCTCCTTGGCTTCCTGTACAAAGAATCAAAATCTCATTGTCTGGATATTTGTGAATATCTTTATCCCTAATGAAGATGCTATCATCAACATTTATATATCTATTTTCTCTTGCTATTAATATTGCTTGATCTAAACTTCTACCAGAAAGTAATACTTTTCTTTTTGTTTTCTGAGCGATTGTAATTAAAGAGTAAAGTCTTGTAATTAAGGAGGAGAAAGCAGAGACAATGATTCTACCATCATATTTTGAAATGATTTCCTCTAAATTATCAGAGATTTGAGTTTCAGAAGGTGCTTTGCCTGGTACTGTAGCATTTGTACTTTCCATTAATGCTAAATCTATCTTTCCTTTTAATTTGCTTAATTCTTGATAGTCAGATTCAGGTTCATTCGCAGGAGATGTATCGAATTTAAAATCTCCAGAAAAGAAAAGGTTACCATTTGGTGATTGCAAAAATATTGAGAAAGCATCTGGAATACTATGATTTATACCAATGAATTTGGCTTTGAAATACTTCCCTATTGCTATATCGCTCTTTCTATCTACTCCAAAGATCTTAACTTTTCTGTCCATCTTGTACTCTTTCATCTTCAACTCTATGAGTGATTTTGCAAATCCACCTGCATATATTGGAGGGTAATCAAGCTCTGGGAGCATCCATTTTAATGCACCAATGTGATCTAAGTGACCATGGGTTATTAAAATGGCTTTTATTTTTTTCTTATTCTTTTTTAAATATCGAGTATTTGGTATTAAATAGTCGATACCATACATTTCTTGACCTGGGAAAGAATACCCAGCATCTACTATTACAATCTCATCGTCGTACTCTACAAAGTTTGAATTTCTTCCAATCTCTGATGTCCCCGAAAGTGTGCAAAGTTTTAATGTGTGTTTATTATTATTGTTCATAACTCTCATTATATCAGATATTTCTGTGATATAATTGTGGAATCTTAAATATCGATAATTATGGAGCAAGACAGTATTTCAAAAACATTTGAATCTAAAGAAGGAGAAATCTATTCTCTATGGGAATCTTCTGAGCTTTTCAATCCTGATAATATGGATAAATATCTCCAGGAAAATGGCTATGATGTAAAGAAACCATTTACAATTACTCTTCCACCTCCAAATGCTAATGGTAATCTTCATTTGGGACATATGTGTGGCTATTCTTTCCACGATGCAATTGGTAGATATATGAGAATGACTGGACATCCTACTCTACTTTTACCTGGGAAAGACCATGCAGGTATTCAAACAGAGACATCTTTTACGAAGGAATTGCAAAAACAAGGAGAGAACAAATGGGATTTAGGTAGAGAAGAATTTTACAAGCGATGCTATGAATTTTGTATGACCAATGCTCAGAATGCTAGGTCTCAGGAAAAGAGAATTGGTTTGTCTTCTGATTATTCTAGAGAATTTTTTACATTAGATCCAAGATTAACAAAGATAGTTTACGAAACATTTTACAAAATGTTTAAAGAAGGTATGGTCTACAGGGATAAAAGGATTGTAAATGTATGTCCTAATTGTAAGACAGCACTTGCCGATATTGATACTGTGCACGAAGAAAAAAGAGGTATATTTGCATATATCATATATCCATTTGTTGAAGAGGAAGACAAAAAGAAGGCAATGGAAAAATTTGGAGTGGAAGGTATTACTGTTGCAACAACAAGACCTGAAACAATGATTGGTGATACTGCTGTTGCAGTTAATCCAAAAGATGAAAGATACAAAGAATTTGTAGGAAAGAAAGTTTTACTTCCAATTGCAGATAGAGAAATCCCAATTGTTGCAGATGAAGCTATTGATATTGAGGTTGGTACTGGAGCTTTGAAAGTTACCCCTGCTCATTCCCCTATCGATTTCGAGATTGGTAAGAAACACGGTTTGGAAGTAATCAATGTGATTGATGAAGAGGGAAAAATGACAGGACCAATACCTGAAAGATTTAAAGGAATGGGAACAATCGATTGTTCAAAGGCATTAGTAAAAGAGTTAGATGAGCTAAAACTACTTGTTAAGATTGAAAATATTAAACATGATGTAGCAGTATGTGAAAGGTGTGGTACATCAATTGAACCAATAATTTCAAATCAGTGGTATCTAAATGTTGAGCCTTTAGCTAAGAAAGCACTTGAAGCTATTAAGAAGGGTGAATACAAAGTAATACCTGAAGGGCAACAAAAAGCTTTGGAGTATTTCTTTGAAAACATTCAGCCTTGGTGTATTTCAAGACAACTATGGTGGGGACAGAGAATTCCAGTATGGTACAGTGGTGGTAAAAAGCTTTACGATTGGTTAAATGAGAATAATGGTAAGTCTATTTCAGATTATGAAGAAACTACAGGTATTAAAGCTAACGGTACAGGAGAGATATATTTAGGTGAGAATGCTCCTGATGATTCTGGTGTATGGGAAGCTGAAACAGATATGTTTGATACATGGTTTAGTTCTGGTCAGTGGCCTTATTCTACTCTAGGTGGTGTAGATGGAGAAGATTTTAAGAAATATTATCCTACTCAGTTAATGGTTCATGCTAGAGATATCTTGTTTTGGTGGTCTGCAAGAATGATAATGTTTGGTTTCTACAAGACAGGTAAAGTTCCATTCCCAGCAACTTTCTTGACTGGTATGATCTTAGCTTCTGATGGATCTAAAATGTCTAAATCAAAAGGAAATGGTGTTGAACCACAAGAGGTCTTTGAAAAATATGGTGCAGATTCTTTAAGGCTTTGGTATTACTCTGATGCTTTACCTGGATCAAATGCTCCTTTGAGAGAAGAGAAGATAAAAGGGAATAGAAATTTTGTTAACAAGATATGGAATGCAAGTAGATTTATCCTTATGAATATTGATGAGTCAGAAATAGATAGAATTATGACATGTGATGTAAAAGATACGGAAAGAGTCTTAAAGGCAAAGGAACATTTAATTAGGGTTGAGAAATATTTAGAAAAATATCAATTCAACTTAGGGGCAGAAGCTATTCGAGAATTCTTCTGGCATGAATTATGTGACAAATGGATAGAGGAAATAAAGGGAGAGATTAAAGATTCTCCAGTAGGAAGTGACCTTCGAAAAGAAAAGCTTTCTGAGTTACTATATATTCTTAAGGAGAATTTAAAGATTATGCATCCATTCATTCCTTTCGTAACTGAAGCTGTATGGCAGGAATTAGTAAAGCTAGGTCTTGCTAATGGACTTTTAATGTCACAGCAAATGTAATTTCACATTGATATTGAGTTGAGAACCTCTGGGAATCCAGTAACGCATAAAAGCACTGGATTCCCAGTTGTAGTTAGGTTCTTACCAGAGAATTCCTTTTAAAATTTCCTCCCGTTCGATAATTTCGTCCAACTTTTTCATGAATCGCATAAATGCAACATTGTCTGACAAAAGTGCAAAATGTCCTTCGGCAAAGATGTGAGGATTAATCGTTATCTCGACAATTTGTGCATCGGGATTCGGATGTAGGGGGTCTCCAAGATGATGGGTAATTCTTATTATCATCTTTTCGATACCAACAAAACTTGGGCTTAGTTTGAATGCTTCCTCCTCTCCATTCATTAAAAGGACATGCCCTTTGAAGTGAAAACGGATCTGGCCTTCCCAGTTGAAGATAGGGTAGGATTGATGGTTTAAACCTCTCAGAGATACATCTGCATCGCTTGAAGAAATCATCGCTATTCTCCTTTGATTTTTATAGAACTAACTAACACGCATATTATATCACTATAGGTCCTAATTTTGAATCCCTTTCATAAAATTACCAAATAGTTATATAATCAGCTATGAACAAACAAAAACTATACATAACAACTACTCTACCCTATGTAAATGCTGAACCTCATGTTGGTCATGCCTTAGAATTTGTACAAGCTGATACTATTGCTAGATATTTCAAATCTAAGTTAGGAAATGAAAATGTGTTTTTTAATGTTGGTACAGACGAGCATGGTCAAAAAATATTTAGAAAAGCAAAAGAAGAAGGTTTAGAGCTACAAGATTTTGTAGATAAATATTCACAAAGATTTAAGGATTTCTGCAAACTATTTCTTGTAGAATATGATTCTTTTTACAGAACATCTACAAAAGAACATCATTTGGCAGCTCAAAAATTCTGGAAAGTATGTCAAGACAATGGTGATATCTACAAGAAAAGATACAGTGGCAGGTATTGTGTAGGGTGTGAAAGATTCATTACAGAGAAAGAATTGATTGATGGAAAGTGTCCTGATCATGGAACTGAACCTGAACTTAGAGATGAGGAAAATTACTTCTTTAAACTTTCAGGCTACAGAGACCACTTACTAAAATGGTTGGAAGAAAATCCTAAATGTCTTAAACCGGCTACAAAGCTTGAGGAATTGAAAACCATTATTTCAGAAGCAGAAGATATCAGTATCTCAAGGTTAAAGGAAAACTTACCATGGGGTATTGAGGTTCCTGATGATCCTGAGCAGGTTTTCTATGTTTGGTTTGATGCTCTTACCAACTATGCAATAGCTGTTGGCTTTGGAACTGATGAAAAGAAATTAAGTGAATGGTGGCCAGGTATTCAAATATTTGGACCAGATAATCTAAGGTTTCAGGGATGTATATGGCAAAGTATGCTTGCTTCTGCAGGATTGGCTCAAACATCAAAACTTTTAGAGCATGGAATGGTATTAGGTCCTGATGGTAGAAAAATGTCTAAAACTCTAGGTAATGTAATATCTCCATTTGAGCAAGAGCAGAAATATGGAGCTGAAGTTGTTAGATTCTACCTTCTTTCTGGAATTTCAACATTCTCAGATTCTCCTTACAAAGAAGAAGATCTTGTTAATATGTATAATTCAAGATTGGCAAATAACTTTGGTAATCTTTTGAATCGAGTAATACATCTTGCAAATACAAAAGAGGTAAATATTAATGAGTATGAAAAAGTAGAAGAGGAATTTAAAAAGAATGTAGACAAATTAAAAGAAGAGGTAGAAGCTCTCTACGATGACTATGAAATAGCACTCGCAAGTGAAAAAATTGATATGCTTGCAGATTGGGGTAACAAATATATAACAGAGAATGCACCTTGGGGAAAAGATCATACAAAAGAAGAAGTTGAGAATATTTTAAACAACTTAAGCTACTTGTTAAGTATTGTTATATCTCTTTACTCCCCTATTATTCCAGATAGTGCTAAAAAAGCATCAATCGCACTGGAGAAGAAAGAAAGTATTATATTGTTTAATAAGATATAGCTGTTTATGCTATACTGAACTTAGTAAACATATATAACTGCCCAAATGTTAGGAACGGAAAAACAACCAAAATCTATCAACTTTTTAGAGGCTGTATATTCCCCAAATGATATTTGGTCGAGTGCATATCTTTGGTTAACAGAAGTTGGAAAATATCTTTTGATATTTGTGGAAGTTGTTGTTTTGGGTGTCTTCTTCTCTAGATTTATATTGGATAGGCAAAATAATGACCTTACAGAGCAGGTAAATAGCCAGGTAATTCTTCTTTCTAATGATAATTGGAAGAAAAATGCAATTCTTTTCGAAAACTACCAAAATTTGTTTAGTGATATCCGAAAAGTTCGTATGGAACAGAATATTAATTCGTTAGTCATTAGTGAATTAATAAGTGGAATACCGTCATCTCTCAACTTGGAGAGTTTCTCATATAATGGAAATAGAGTTTCTTTTCAAATTAGTGCTTCGAGCTTAGAAACGATCACTAATTATGAAACAGCATTAAAAAACAATTCTGATTATTACGATGTTAAGTTCTCAATTAACAAGGATAGCACTGAAATAAATGTTGTTGTGTCATTTGGTCTAATTTCATCTGCTGATAGTAAATAATGGAAGAGAAGAATATTAACACAGTAGAATATATAAAGATGGTGAAGGAGTCTCCTGAGAAGAAGAGATCATATATCTATCTTGGGTTTACTATTTTAATTACAGCTTTGTTAATAATCTTTGCTCTTAGACCAACTATTACAGTTATCACTAGGATAAATAAAGAAATAAAGGAGAAAACAGCTCTTAGTAAGTCTTTAGAGACTAAAATTCAAACTCTTTCTACTTTGGAGAAACAGTATGCGGATAGTGAAAAAGATTTAAGCAATTTAGAGTTAATATTTCCTGCAGATGGCAATTTTAGTCTTTTGATGTCTAATATTGATTCTGTTGTTTCAAGGAATGGTTTTGCTCTTTCTTCTATCAATTTTGATGATTACAAGGGGGAATTGTTTGCTTCTAGTACAAATGTTTTACTTCCCAAAACTTTAAGAATGGGTTTGAAGGGTAAAGAGATAAATCTTGTTAATTTGTTAAGAGATTTAGAAGCATTGCCTATGTATCCTGTTATTGAAACAGTCTCATATTCTACACAAAAAGATAAGGAAGATTTAGTCTCTTTTAGTATCTCTTTAAGGGTTTATGATATAGAAAATGATAAATTTTATAAGCAGTAATAAATGGAATTATTAAAAAGATCTTTAGTAGCTTTGATTTTGTTATTTGTTGTTTGTTTGGTTTGGGTTGGACTTTCTATTTATTTCGATAGTAGTGCAACAAATGTAAATCCAAATGCTAGTTCATATGTAAAACAGTTGCGAAATGAATTTGATACCGAGGAGTTGCAGAAAATAACAGAAAGAACAGAAGAAAGTTTCCCTGTTCAACCGGATGAGTTTTTCTCTCTTGTTGGAGAAAATTAGTCTATATAATCACTAAGTCTCTGTTGTGCTGATTTCTCTTTTAGTCTTTTTAGTGCTTTTGCCTCTATCTGTCTAATTCTTTCTCTTGTTACTCCAAATTCTCTACCTACCTCTTCAAGAGTTCTTGATACTCCATCATCTAATCCAAATCTTAATGTAAGTACTCTTCTTTCTCTATCTTGTAGGGTATCTAGAATGTCATGTAACTGATTTCTTAGATATTCACTAGTTGCATACTCTTCTGGAGATTGAGACCAATCATCTGGGATTATATCTTGTAATTTACTATCTTTTTCTTCCCCTATTGGAGTAGCTAAAGATGTTGGATTTTGTTTAATCTTTTTTATTTCTGCTATCTTTTCTATTTCAATTTCCATTTCTTTTGCTATTTCTTCATCTGTAGCAGGTCTACCTAATTTAGTAGCAAGTGTATTACTGACTTTATTGAATTTGTTGATAGTTTCAATCATATGAACAGGGACTCTAATAGTTCTTGCCTGGTCTGCAATTGCTCTAGTTATTGCCTGTCTAATCCACCATGTAGCATATGTAGAGAATTTAAAACCTTTTGTATAGTCAAATTTCTCAACTGCTCTCATCAATCCAATGTTTCCCTCTTGTATTAGATCAAGTAGTTCTAGATTACTTTTGCTGTATTTCTTAGCAATACTTACGACAAGTCTTAGATTTGCAGTAATTAATAGCTGACCAGCTTCTGTATCTTTTTTCTCAATTCTTTTTGCAAGTATAATTTCTTCCTCACCATTTAAAAGAGGTATTCTTCCTATTTCATATAGATATGATCTAATTGCATCGGTTGAGAGATTTGTTTGAATTGTTTTCAAAATCTTAATCTTGTTTTCAAGAGTAAGTTCTTCTTTTGTCTGAGTCTCAAGGTTTTCCTCTGGTTCTAATACTTCAATCTCGTTTTCTTGTAGTTTCTCAAATATTTCATCAAGTAATTCTATTTCTTCCTCTATCGTTGGAAATACATCTAGGAGATCTTCTTGTGTTAGAAAACCTTGATCCTTTCCTTTCTTTACAAGATAACTAATAGCTTTACTTTTATTTGTCATATTTTGATTATGGTATAATTTATATTATGAACAATGATGATATTAACATAACAGAAAAGAAGCAGTTCTTTTTAGACTCTGTTGCGAAGTTCTGTGATAAATGTGGTAATGCATATTCTCTCGATGATGTTAACATACTTCAAAATACTGAAGTATCCGCAATTATACACTTCTCTTGTCATATTTGTAAATCAAAACAGATAGCTTCGTTTGCTACAAACCTTGGTATGAGTAGCAGAGTTCCAATTAATACTGACTTAGAGGTGGAGGAAGTTCAAAAATTTTCAAAGAAAAGAGTTTTGTCGTTGCAAAATATCTTAGATCTATATCTTGGTATTAAAGGTAAGAGTAGAATAACTATTTAGTTGGGAATTCTGAATACTACAGGGAAACTCATGTCTTTACTCAATTCAAATCTACTTGAAAGTTGATTGCTAATACTATTTAATCCTCCTGAATTATCTAAAACCCATGTGGAAGGATAGTTTACACCCAATACATATGCATGCTTTTTCTCTCCTGCTTGTTTAAATATATTTATATCAAAGAAAGCTGTATTGTCTTCTATTTGCAGAGGGAAGTTAGTATTATTACTATCTCTTTCTAATCTATATGCAATCTCTATGGAAGATGTTGTTTTTATCGGTACGTTGAACCATCCTCCAATTATCTTATATCCACTTTCTCGGTATATTGTGTACTTATTATCTTCTATG
>Ga0209800_10000638_pt1 | contig 49420 bp, 42 predicted proteins | sample Higcelweek8metaG_FD_187174 | JGI IMG/M metagenome (GOLD analysis project Ga0209800, IMG submission 187174) | Freshwater pond sediment microbial communities from the University of Edinburgh, under environmental carbon perturbations - High... | ecosystem: Environmental > Aquatic > Freshwater >...
GACACTCTCCTGCCACCTGCCTCAACTGTTGTATCTGCACTTATCCACTTGAACTGCTCATGACTTTGGAGTCTGTGCCGCTCTGATCTACCTACGCCTGTCACATCATCACCTCTGCTCACAAGCAGACGGCAGAGATTAGTTCCAACAAAACCAGATGCCCCTGTTACTATTACGTTCATAACTATTTGTCTCCGATATGGTATTTGTTCAGTTGATTAAAGCCTCCCCAAATCCGTTATAATCATAAAAAATCGCAACATCAAGTTACAATCCATCCCTAGGGTTACCTTTAGCAAGACCATAGGGTAAGTCACAGGTTCTACAATATGATGTATGTGCTCCTGTCTTCATTGATAATCTCCGAATACGATACTGAAAGTTATTCCATATGGTACTTATAGAATGGGGCTTAACATCACCAAACTCCTTATGCCAGGATGCGCAACAGAAACTGGTCTTCCCATCAGCACGGATATACATGCTATTGTATGGAAGATGGCATTCACATTCCTCAAATCGTGGAAATCCTCCCTGTGTCGCCTCTGTTGGAATAAAGTGTGATAAAAACTGCTCTCTTCTTGGAGAAGTACTCTTTAAAGAACTGAGAGAGCTTCTCTGCTCTGAAACAGAGATATTGGGAGTTATATAAGGCAGAATTATATTCACCCCTATCGCTTTGGCTATCTCCCGGGCTTCATGAAAGATTTTAATCAGCTCTTCACGATAATTTAATGGATTCTGTTCAATCCAGAAATCTTCTGGGCAACCCCAGTTATTAAAAAGGCTGAAAATCAATAGTGCAACATTATATTCCTTGGCAAGCAAGACCATCTCTTTAATCTGATGCATATTAAATCTCATTATGAGAAAATTTATCCTACGCTTAAGTGGGAAAGCATTCTGATCAGGAGATGCAACCTCAAGTTGCCTTATCTGCCTCAAGCACCAGTCAATGTGCTCAAAATCTCCATTTGGCCTGTTCAATTTATATATGTCTTTATCAGCACCATCAATGGAAAATGTAATATGGCAGTTGATCTTAGAAAATTTCTGGATATATTTTTCATCAAAGAGCTTGCCATTAGAAGTAAATTCCAGCCTAAAGTTTGAATACTGCGACAGGAGATCAAAGATCTCAGGGGCATTTTTATGATACAAAGCTTCACCAATACCTGTAAGCACTATGACCTTTGCGTAAATACCCACTTGACTTAGTATCTTTTTAAACAGATCAAGCTCCATATCTGTATTTGAATCACCTAATCCGTAAAATTTAGAACAGGAACGACATCTCATATTACACCGGTTGGTTGTTTCTATCCAGATAATTTCAGGCATATTCTTCAATGGTAAAAGAGCTTTATATGCTCCACACTTTTTCATTAAACGCCATAATAGATATGGATAGTTCTCAGATATGGGTACATTAAAATTCATTATAAAACTTCCTTAGCCTAATCATTTGTGAATTCTCAGTTTCACTCTTCGTTGTGCCCGACAGGGCATGGCCGTTATATTCAACTCTCCAGAATCTAACGTGTATCCCTGAATTAAGACAAAAAGCCACTGAGGTCAATTAACTCGTGAGTCATAAGTTTTTTGGGGAAATTGAGTAACATCTTAAAAAAAGTAGCATTTTGAATGCTTTCAATATTTTGAGCAACCAGCTCAATAAGGAAAGAATCAAAATGCTGAAGTACATTTATCAAAGTCTGATGTTTTTCCGCAAGGCTTTTTCACTAAACTTTAAATGGCTGATGTTTTGCAGAAAAAAGGCTATTAACGACCACCAGCTTTAGTGGATGGTCGTTAAGTTAATGGCGAGTCTCTTGACACTCACCGTCTTTAACCAGCATTCAAGATATATGAAGTCTCATAGGCAATAGCATGTTTATGGCTATTCTCTCCACGGAAATCCAGAGAATTGTATTCAGAGTTGTATTTAACAGTGCAATCATATTGTGTTGCATAGCTGTTCATGATTTTTGCCAGAACCTCCAATGTTCTATTGGTGTGGTTAACTTTTAAGATCTCCATGGTGATACTCCTGTTCCATATCGGCATTATGATAAATATTAATTCTATTAAAGACGATGGTGCTATAACAACCTCTTTAGCCGTCTTTATGACACATTGTATTATACAAATCGACACCTCAAAAATTTTCTGAACAAAAAAATCACTCTGTTTTTTGTCAATTGTGCCTCTGTCTGCTGCAATAGAAGAGTTGGTAGTCCTTCAACCAAATGATGAATTTATGCTCATCATCATTATCAATCCCGCCTCTGGAAATGCGATCATCATAGAATTGCAGGGCTACCGAATAGTTTACACTCATCAAAAATATAACAGCCTCACTTAACTACCGTAACCACGACAACATTCTTCTTTTTTACTGATCAGGTGGTCGAAGTCTCTTAAAATCTCTGGTTGTTTTTCAATCAGATGCTTTGATAGTTGTTGAGAGCAGGCTGTATCTCTCTTTTGTGCAGTTGTGTTGTATCCACTTCACCACTGACTGCCGAACGATTCATCTTACCCATCATCCCCATGCCCTTACCCATCATGGACATACCTTTACCACCCATACCGCACTTCATTCCGTTACCCATCATTCCATGCTTGCCAGCTCCGAGAAATCCCATTGGCATGTTAATAGTGGGAGCTATCTTTTTTGCTTCAAGTACCAGGTCTATCTCTTTTGCTGTTACCTGTTTCTGTAATTCAGCCAACTCATTTGAAAGAGCTTTCAACTTCGCTTTGTCAGGTGATGTGGTCCCCATAAGAATTTTGATCTCTTCATGTTTGGCAATTATGGATGCCCTTGCAGTGGCTGTTTCATCGGTAAACTGCTGATGCAGTGCATTGAGTCCGCTTTTCTGGTCATCTGTCAGTTGTGCCCACTCCTGTGCATATCCCTGTGTATAATTTGCAGAATTCATTCTGTGACCATTTTTGACGGCTTTATCCATTGCAAAAGCTGTCCCTGCCATTGTGATCATCGTAAAAACTACCGCGGTTTTAACTATCGCCTGCTTTTTCATATTACCTCCTTAATGGATAGTTTAATCCATCTTTTAAATGATTGTTTTTATATCTATAAAACCTAACCTTACCAATATCTGTAACATGCTGATATGTGTGGATTAGTTATTTAAAACATTACAGAAGCAATCAACATGCCAAGGATATAAAAACATATTTAACAGTATAGACAATATGATATAACAGTTTGAATTATCTGCTTTTTTATTAATGATCGTAATGGATTTTTATGGATAGTGCTGTTTTTAACAGGATTGAATGCAGACATCAGAATAACAACCTGACTATTTTATATCCAGACACCTGACCATATGGATATTAACTACCCAGGCAAATGAGAGATGGGTTACGCCACATATAATGTACTGATCAAGAGTCATGACTCTGTAAGGGGGGCGAATATCAATAGATCTGTCATGGCTTACAGGGTCATGAGGATGAGCAGTGTCACCCTGTTAATTCAATTGGCAGGTACTCTATACCACTTATCCGGCAGATACAAACCACCCTTTCCGGTCAGAGCGATATATATTCCATAGCCAGGATTGTGGCTGTAACTGTCAAAGTGGTCATACATATACCTCAACTCAGCATCCCCTCCCCCATTTACTGACAGATCACCATATCTGAAAGCCATACGCATCAGGAGGATATTATTGCGCAATTTTTCATCCTGCTCTGCGCTGTATGCTCTTTCAAACCAGTCATATATTCTGCCCTTATCTGCATGCAGAGCAAGATAGCTGCCTGCCTGGTCGTAGGTTGTCTGGCCGTCAATGATCTTCTCAACATATTTGATGTACGATCTGATAAAAGGTGCTCCAGCTCCGAATATTTTACAGAACCTCTCAATATGGCTCTCAAAACTGACAGAGAGATCATAGCTTGTCCGTCCGTGGGTATAAAAGTTGAAGAGGCAGTTCCAGATATTAAAGACCTCGATCTGTGTGCCAGAACCCTGATAGTAACCGCTCTCTTTAAAATAGCTGAAGATCGCGCCCATCTCATCAGCCATTGGCAGGTATCTCTGTTTGGCACCGAAATTGCCCATGAAATATTCATAAAAGACAACTGTCGCTCCTGAGTCACGCCATTTTTTTGCATTAATTTCGTATGGTGTTCCAATAAGTGATCTTCCGTCAACCCTTCCAACCGCTCTTAGTCCTCTGTTGCTCCAGGTCGATTCATCAATAAGAACAGCAGGATCAAGCTTAACTCCAGGTGGACAGTTGAAAAGATCTGAATATACCAGCATATCAATTTTAATATCAGGATAGGCTCTCTTCACCCTTTGAGTTACCTCATTGACAAACCATGCATAGTTCTCCCCTTTACTGTAAGGAGCGCACAGAGGATCAGTGCATTGTGCTCCACCGTGGTCATTCGGCCAGATGCAGACAGTGTCAACATAGGGATTCTGAGCAAGCCACGATTTGACATTATCTGCAAACTGCTCTATTGCGTTCCTGTTTCTACTGCAAAAGATCCATGAGTCTGACCACGCTGACGTGTTGTGCAGCCTTGTTCCATCGCTCTTCAATCTGTAATATTCAGGGTGGGTAAAATAGTATCTCTCTTTGAAAAAGCTGTTTCCGTCAGGGGGTAGAAAAAACCTTGAAGATTCATGGTGGCCCACAGTAAAAAGCACCCCTCTCTTCTTAGCCTCTTCAAACATGCCGTTACTTTTAAAGGCTGTGTAGATACTCTCCATAGTGAGGATGCGGTTATACCTGTTCTTAACCGCCCAGTCTATAAATGGGATATTGAGGCTGTGGTCAGCAGAGATGGTGGTGTTGTGATACTGTAAGATAGCTGTGCGATAAGAGTTATCTGCAGAGCTTTTTAAATAGCTGATAGCACCTATACTGATTGTTGGAATTTCTGGAACATACTCACCAATCTCCATGCCTGGCATGCCATAAGCTGCAAAGCTGCAACCAAGAGCTGCCTCAAGAAAGTGATAAACAGCGTACAGGGTTCCCCGTTCATACTCAAAGGCGTTTTTACTGCTCCCAGCAAGCAGAACTGCTGTTGTGCCAAAACTTTTTATCATCACCCCTTCAGGCCCTGGAACCAGAGAATCAAACTCACTCTGTGAGATAAGAGCCGCGCTCCTTGAATTTCTCTCAGGTCCCCCTATGAGAAGAAGTGTGCCGGATAGGATTTCAGCATCACTCTTTACCGGAAGGGTGGCACCTGAGATCTTTTTGATGTACTTTTGAAGTTCATCTGCTGCAAAACTCTCCCTCAGTGTTGGATTCAGAGGTTTAACTATTGTCGCATCCGGTTTACCGTCTCTGGTTATGAAGATAGGGGCTGAAACAGAACTCTTCTCTCTGAATGAACTACCCTCATCCCTGAATGAAGTACCCTCTGCCACTACAGCACCTCTGTTCGAAAACAGCAGTTGTGCTAAAATCCATATGACAACAGATAAAAAGCTCTTACTGATAGGTTTCATTTTATGATGTCTCTTAAAATGCACGTTAAAGAGTCTGCACAACTATCGACATGAAAAATCAATTCAATGCAATATAGTTGCATTGACTTATCTTCTTATTGATCCTATTATATATGACTATAAAGAGTTTATAGCCAATGCAAGTAAATTGCACAATTCATACCCACTTGCACTCTTCATACCTGCACAGGTTGAATAGATCTACTCTTTATGGTGTTGAGGTTCTGATATCAGTCATCTCTCTGAATCAGAGAACGCTTCCATTTCTGGCTTGTCCAGGTTAAGCAAAGGAGAATATTGAAAAATGAAAATCATGTCAAGAGTAACTATCTGGGCTCTTCTGGTCTTTGCCTTTACAGTGTTGATCTTCACCTCTTCCAGAGTGGAGGCAGCAGAGGGGAAAATTCCCGTTTTTGTAAGTATCGTGCCACAGAAATTCTTTGTAGAGCAGATCGGCAGAGATCGGGTGGATGTTCAGGTGATGGTGGAGCCTGGAGCAAGTCCTCACACCTATGAACCTAAACCTCAGCAGATGAGAGCGCTCTCAAAAGCCAGAGTCTATTTTGCAATTGGATTGCCATTTGAGCATGTATGGCTTGGAAAGATCGCTGCTGCAAACAGGGATATGAAGATTGTCCATACAGATGAGGGAATTGAGAAGATCCAGATGGTTGGAGAGCACCACCATGAAGGTGAGGCTGGAGAGCAACATAGAGCAGAACCGCCGCATAAATCAGATGGAGCAAAACATACAGCAGAACCTCCGCATAAACCAGATGGAGAGAGAGACAGCGCAGAAGAGCACCACAGACCGGATGGAGAGCCGGGTGAATTGCATGGAGAGCCTGATCCACACATATGGCTCTCTCCTGGCCTTGTAGCTATTCAGGCGGAACAGATATTAAATGGGCTCAAAGCTGTTGACCCCTCTTCTGCTGCTCTATATGAGTCAAATTACAGAACCTTTATCTCACAGATCACTGCGCTGGATGGAGAACTCAAAAAGATCTTTGCAGGGAAACAAGGGGTTCAATTCATGGTGTTCCACCCTTCATGGGGCTATTTTGCAAGAGACTACAAGCTTAAGGAGCTGCCTATAGAGATGGAGGGAAAAGATCCTAAACCTGCACAGATTCAGGAGCTTATCAGCCACGCAAGGGAGCATAAGATATCCGTGATCTTTGTACAGCCGCAGTTTTCAGTCAAAAGCGCACAACAGATAGCAAGAGAGATCAACGGAGAGGTTGTCTTTGCAGACCCTCTTGCCTATGACTGGTTTAAAAATCTCCGCGAGGTTGCAGATAAGTTCAAAGCAGCGCTCAGATAGAGAAAACAAGAGATAAATCTTAAGTGGAGTTTCATGGACAGAGAGAAAAATATCACATCAGCAACCGATAAAAGAGAGGGCATCCTGACAGACTCTCCTGTTGTCAGAATACGGGATCTCTCATTTGCCTACAATGGACAGTCAGTTCTTGATAATGTCAACCTTGATATCTTTGAGGGGGACTTTATCGCCATGATAGGCCCTAACGGCGGAGGGAAATCGACCCTTCTGAAACTTATGCTGGGTCTGCTCAAACCTGACAGAGGCAAGATCACAATTATGGGGCAGACAGCAGGCAGAGCATCCTCCTCGATTGGATATGTGCCTCAGGATGTCAACATAAACCGCAATTTCCCGATCACGGCACTTGATATTGTCCTCATGGGCAAACTCAAACCTGAAAAAAGGTGGCAGCGGCAGAGCGCTCAAGATCGTGACGAGGCCATGGCAGCACTTGAAAAGATGGGGATGGCAGAGTATGCCGGGCGAAAAATAAGCAATCTTTCAGGAGGACAGCGTCAGCGGGTATTTATCTCAAGAGCGCTTGTGACTCAGCCACGGCTGCTTCTTATGGATGAGCCAACATCAAGCATTGACACAAAAGGGCAGACAGATTTTTTCAACATGCTAAGAGAGTTGAACAGGGAGATAACTATTCTTGTGGTGAGCCACAACCTCTTTGTTGTCTCAGGCTTTGTTAAATCGATGATCTGTCTTAACAGACATCTCCACTACCACAACCACTCTCAACTGACAGGCTCCCCTGAGAGAAACATGGCAAATATGCTGGAGAAGATGTATGCCTGTACAGTTGAAGAGATCTGCCCTGTGGAGATGATTGCCCATAATCTTCAGCCGGGCACAGTTGATGGAGGGAACTGAAATGGAGATATTACAGTACGAATTTATGCGAAATGCCCTGATGGCAGGATTGCTTGCCAGCATTATCTGCGGAATCATGGGAACTCTTGTGGTTGTGAACAGGATTGTTTTTCTCTCAGGAGGTATTGCCCATGCAGCTTACGGTGGTATTGGTATGGGCTTTTACTTTGGATGGCCATACCTTCCATCGACTCTGGGATTTTCCCTTGCTGTTTCAATGGTCATGGCAGCTGTCACCATGAAGGCAAAGCACAGAGCAGACACCATTATCGGGGTCACGTGGGCTGTTGGCATGGCCTTTGGAATCATACTTATGGATATCACCCCGGGTTATAACGTTGATCTGATGAGCTACCTCTTTGGAAGCATACTCACTGTACCGGACTCAGATCTATGGATGATGGTTGCAATTGCACTTCTCATCACAGGGTTGACATCATTTTATTACAAGGATCTTCTGGCAATGTCCTATGATGAGGAGTTTGCCCAGATCAGAGGAGTTCCTGTCAAGGCGATCTATATCATGCTCATTGCCATGCTTGCCGTAACAGTTGTGGTAGTGATCCAGGTGGTGGGGCTTATTCTTATTATAGCACTCCTGACCATACCCCCCTTTATTGTGGAGCGGTATGTCAGATCCCTTGGCAGTATGATGCTCTGGTCAAGTGTGGCAGGGATGGTATTTACAATCTGCGGACTCTACATCTCCTACACTTTTGATATCACATCAGGAGCCTCCATTATAATGGTTGCTGGCATTGCATTTTTCATCTCTCTGGTTCTGGATCGACTTATAATAAAGAGGCTTACGTGATGTGCCACCAGTGCAACTACAAAGAGATGCTTGATTCAGTTAAACTGGAGGTGACTGATAACCGCATCAGGGTTCTTGAGGCTGTTGGCAATAACAGCTATCCACTGGCTGCAGATGAGATACTCAAGATTGTTGAGCGGAGCAGCTCAATCAACAAGGTGACAGTTTACAGAATTCTTGATCTGCTTGTTGAGAAGGGGGTTGTGGATCGGATAAGCACAGGTGGCAGAGCCTTTTATTATGGCATTGCCCCCAATCAGAACCATAGAGCACATGCCCACTTCTACTGCACAGAGTGCGGACAGATGGAGTGTCTCACACCAGAAAGTGTCCATGTAGATACGGAACCTCTCCTGAAACGCTTTCCAGGAAGAATAGACAGGGTGGAGACCCGCATTGACGGCATCTGCAAGAACTGCCTGAGAAAAGGATCCTGATCAGGGATCTCCGTGTCAGATGTTAAGATCCTGCTCAATTATTTTCCCAGGATTTTTACATCCTGCAATCAGCACATCCTGACTTGATTCTTCTACTGCTTCTCCTGTATCGCACCGTACCTATGCATAGTACAGTGATGCCTACTGGAATACAGAGAACTCCAATAAGCTTGTACCATATCTCCTGTGAGAAATGGATAAATGTTACCCCTGCCAATATAAGAGATATACCTGCTCTCAGGTACGCCAGTAATGTCCGTTCATTTGCCAGATATGTCCGCTGAATTGCCAGCTCATCACGCAGTTCCGGCTTACTGGCTGAACCTGAATCTGTTTCACTATTTATCATTGCTCTCCATTATTTATAAAATTCCAACTCCTGTTTTAGTAACGGATAAACTGCTAATCTCACTACAATCAGAATAATAAGCCAGGCCAATATCATTGTAATAAAAGTATGACTAAAAAAATGGTCTCCAATGAGCATTTTATAAATTCCCATACTCCATCCAGTTATCATTGCAAGGAAGAGAGCTATTAATCTGTTTCTTTTACTTTTGAACAGGAAAAAGAGTGATAACAGTGCAAAACCTCCGCTTGCATGACCTGCTGGGAAGCATTCCACCTTCTCTTTCTGATAAAAAGAGGGTGGATATGCATCAAAAACTTTGACATAAGGATAGCAGCCATTAAAATAAGTAAGATTTTTAGGACAGGGTGTGTTGGTGATTGCTTTTAGTCCACCAATAACAGATGGAACAGAAATTGCTGAACACACCACAATCAACAAACCTATTTTATAATTCTGTACCAGTCTGTTTTTTCTTCCAAATATCAACACCATCAAAACAATCACGGCAAAGAGAATCAGAGCCTTTTTGATACCGTCATAAAAGACAAATTTCAAAATGGCATTATCTCGATCCACTATCCATTGATGCAGATTAAAGTCATAGAAGCAGTTTTGTATCATAATATCTATATTGGTCACCTCAAATAGAACCATTGAGATAACCAGGATCAATGTTGTTATAATTATCAGTTTATGTAGTCTCTTTTTATTCATTATGATCTATAATATCCATCTCTTCCATATAAACAGATGTTTCAATTTCCATCAAACCCAATATTGTATGAAATATATTATCGTGAGAGTATCTATCTGGGATCTCGCTCATTTTACCTGTGTTGTCTTAATTAAAGATACACAATATATTGTGTCTATCGTGGATCATAGACAATCATACCCTGAACATATCATTAAGCTTTGGTTCCAGTTGGATCTATAATATTACTCCCGTAGTTAGCAGAACCTTTTTCTCTGATTAGAATGAGTTTATATTCAGCTTAATATTTAACTGTCAATCATAATTGCAGATATTTATCTTTTTTACATCTATCCTCAGACTCCATCTCAACACCTCAATAAGATGAGCCTTGAAACCTACTTGAGAAGTAGTTATCTCATGTTAGTAACCCTTACCATACTTTCCTGTGGGATGGAACAAAGCCACATTCGACAAGCACGAACAGATATTAGACAATATTGTCGAACTAACTGCATCACCGAACTATGGTTTCTGGTTTTTATGTCACACGCTATTGCTATCTACTTCATAATAGGATACTGTTTGTTAGAAAAACATTATATGAAAATGACTATGGCATGGAACTTGTAGAGACAAATTGACAATTTTAATCTGCTTTTCTGTTCATATCAATTTTAATAATTAAATGAAAGGATAATAACTCTTAGGCACTCGACCTCACATCTGAGGAGGTGGCAGCAATAGTGGATGCTCCAATGGAAAGCGCTCTATGATAAAATGGGAACCAGATATTTCAGTAAAGCTGTTTCATAGAATGAATGGGTACATCAAATCACTTTGCGTTTCAACAATATTCAATAATCATCCAAATAAAGTTAAAAGGAGTTACAAAATGAGATCAGTTAAAGCATTGATTGCAGTATGTGTAGCAGCAGGTATAACCCTGGTGAGTGTAAATTATTCTGTAGCGGCAGACAGTAGCACAATGGACAGAGAGACAATGTTTCTTGCAAAGGGAAATGGCCCCGGTGATGGCACAGGAAATGGCGGTTCTGGCCCTAAAGACGGAACCGGTAATGGTAAAAAGAGAGGCACATGCACAAAACTCTCTTCAGATGCACAGGATAATATAAATTCCATCATTGCTGGTCGTGGGAATTGTGGCGGCGGTAATGGCGGTGGACAGGGTAGTGGCAATGGGGGTGGACAGGGTAGTGGCAATGGGGGTGGACAGGGTAGTGGAACAGGAACCTGCCCAAGAGCGTAACATACCTCTTTGGAACTCATGGCATAGAGGAGGTTTTCATCACTTGAAGACCTCCTTTTTCTGATTTCAATTAAAATTTTATTTGTGTGCGTTTTTTGTAAGAGGATCGTCAGGCAGGACTCTGCCTACTTGAAATGGTTCAGACCAGAAAATGGTACACTCTCTTTAAATAGTTGCCTCTTCTCTTTTCAACAATCTGTCAATCTTCATATCCTTCTCCTTCCATAGCAGATTGATCCAGTTGCAGAAACGCTCTCTGAATACCGGATCATTAAAGTAGTCCCCCTGAATCTCCTGAGTTATGGGGAGCACCTCAACATCTACAATAATTCTGCGGACTCTCCCTGATATGAATCCCCAGAAGGTGTCAGCTCCATCAGGATAAACAATGGTGACGTTGATAATCTTCTGCATACAGTCACCCATTGCGCTAAGAACAAATGCGACCCCTCCTGCTTTAGGCTTGAGCAGATGGGTATATTGAGAGGCCTGCCTGTGATGTTTTGCCGGTGTAAAACGGGTACCCTCCACAAAGTTGACCACAGATACCGGAATTGTTCTGAATTTCTCGCACGCCTTTTTTGTACTCTCAAGGTCTTTGCCCTTCAGGTGGGGATTTTTTTCAAGAAACTTACTTGAGTAGCGTCTCATGAAGGGGAAATCGAGTGCCCACCATGCAATACCCAGAATTGGAACCCATATCAGCTCCTTTTTAAGAAAGAATTTGAGCATTGGGATTCTATCTCTGAACATCTTCTGAAGCACCAGAATATCGACCCATGACTGATGGTTGGAGAGAAGCAGATACCACTCCCTCTTCTTCAACCCCTCCACCCCCTTGAATGTCCACTCAATCCGGTTGAACAGATCTGTATTCAGACCATTGACCCTCACCCAGGACATTGCAATGTAAATCAGCACCATATCATAATATTTCATAAATGCAGGTACCCGGAGAATGAGTTTGAATAGCGCTACACAGAAGAGAATTGAACAGAACACTACAGTGTTGATCAGATAGAGCAGAAACGACAGACTTCCCTTTACAAATCCTGGTAAAAAATCAAGCATTGTTTAACCTCGTCCTCCTTTTTTTCTACATGGTTATCTTTTTTTAACTGTTGATATATTTTTTAACAGTACGCCGGTCAAGAGCGGTTTTTTTTGCAACCATCTCATAGGTGCCGTGCCTCTTATATAGTAACTTGCAGTAGCTGGAGAGAAGAGTTGAGGCATCAAGAGCACCTGAGTCAACTCCTGTAATCAGCTCCTCCCTGACCCTCTCCGACTCAGAGCGCCCCTTCTTCTGATAAAGCCTGTCTGGTTGTTGAACCGGTATCTGGAGTTGAGAAGCTATCTGACCATCAGGGCAGAGAGGTGCTCTCTGACTGGATGGTACACCTGGATGCCCTTCATAGTGTCGGCGCAGAATGAGCCGTTTGACACACTGCTCAAGCTCCCGTACATTACCAGGCCAGTGGTAATCTCTTCCAAGCTGCCTCTTAATCATGCCGGAGATCCTCTGAACAAGCTCTGGATAGGGCTCACCCAGGATCTTTTCCACAGTAACAGCAAGAAGGGCATCAAGCTCTCCTGGCTCCTGACGTATCCGCTCTCTCAATGGGGGAACCTCAAATGTGTCTGAGCTGAGACGGTAATAGAAGTCATCCCTGAATATCCTGCCACTCGTGATCTCCTCCATTGATCGGTTTGTCGCGGCAATAACTCTGCCACGAAACCTTGACGTTGCGTGACTGCCAACAGGGGTGAAGACTCTGTCCTGCAGAACTCTAAGCAGCTTGATCTGAACATGTCCCGGCACCTCACCAATCTCATCAAGAAAAATGGCGCCATGTGCACTGCAGTGGTCAAAGACACCTTTATGATCCTCTACCGCTCCTGTAAAAGAGCCCTTCTTATGGCCGAACAGCTCTGATTCCAGCAGAGATTCAGGGAACTGCGACAGATTTATTGGAATGAACGCTCTTGTGAAACTCTCCTCAAAGCACCCCTTTTTCCTATTAAAAGGGATAAAGCCGCTTCTGCCTATCGCCATGGCAGCTGTCCCTTTGCCAGTACCTGTCTCCCCTGAGATCAGCGTGGAGAAATCCTCCATCCGGTTCCACAGCACCTTGTCATAAAGCTCAATGTTGTTGGTAAAGACATTGTTCCAGAGATTACTCTTAAGCTCCTTCATACATGGGCTTATCCCCACAAGTGAGTTGGAGATGAAGAAGAATGCCCGGCGCAGCTGAAATGAAAATGCAATATAGTGCAAGAAATTGTCTTCAGAAAAGCCCCGTTGATAGAGCATCTGCATCGCCTCTGTGGCAAAAGGCACCTGTACAGGAGCATCTCCTGTCCGTATCTGATCCATGATGAGTGTGTCAAACCTATCTCTGAACTTATGGAAGATATCAAAGAGAAAGACCACCCGCATGATCTCTCTGTCTCTGCCAGTAAAGGCATCTACACTCCCTCTGCCCTCTCTCTCCAGCCGTCTGATCCTTGCATCAACCTCTTCAATGCACCTGTCTGTGCTCTCTCTTCTTGATGCTGCGCTCTCCCTGCTGGAGACAAGACCTACAAGCCCTGCAATTTTTCTGTCCAGTTTTTCTCTCAATTCGCCAAAAGGGTTGGCAAATGAGGCGTGATAAACTGTTTTGAAAAATCTTCTCTCATCAGCTGATAATGGCTGTTTTTTCATAGTCATCAACGGTTAAAGGCAACTTTTATCTTTTCCATTGCCCACTCAATGTCGCCCCTTGTGATGACTAAAGGAGGGGCAAACCTGATTGTCCAGTCGTGAGTCTCCTTACAGAGGATCCCCATCTTCATCAGTTTTTCGCAGATTGCTCTTGCCCCACCAGGTGTTCCTCTGACAAGCTCAACTGCAATCATAAGTCCTCTGCCCCTTACCTCTTTTATGGCCGGGTGCTCTGTTTTTCTGAGTTCATCCAGGAAGAGCTGCCCCATAGTGGCAGCGTTTTCAACCATATTCTCCTCTGTCAGAACTTTCAGTGCCTCCCTTGCCACAGCACACGCAAGAGGGTTTCCTCCAAAGGTGCTGCCATGCTGTCCTGGCTGAAGAAGTCCCAACACAGCATCGTTTGAGAGCACCGCAGATACAGGATAAAACCCGCCTGAGAGTGCCTTGCCGACAAGTGTCAGATCCGCCTCTATCCCCTCGTGCTCCTCTGCAAGCATCCTGCCTGTCCTGCCAAGACCGGTCTGGATCTCATCAAGAATCAGCACAACGTTATTTGCTGTACAGAGTTCTCTCACCTTTCTGAAATAACCTGGAGGAGGAATGATGACACCTGCCTCCCCCTGAATAGGTTCAACCATAAATGCAACTGTATTGGGGGTGATAGCCTCTTCAAGAGCCTCTGCATCTCCAAACGGGATAGATCTGAATCCTGGGACAAACGGGCCAAAGCTCTTACGGGAGTTCTCATCGCTGCTGAATCCGATAATTGCCAGAGTTCTGCCATGGAAATTCCCATCGCACACAATAATCTGAGCCTCGTTCTCCTCCACCCCTTTGGATTCATAGCCCCACTTACGGACGCATTTTATGGCACTCTCCACAGCTTCTGCACCAGAATTCATGGGAAGCACCTTGTGGGAGCGGGTAAGGTCACAGAGTTCCTTGTAAAAAAGTGGAAGCTGATTGTTTCTGAAGGCCCGTGATGTGAGTGTCAGCTTCTCTGCCTGTGCAACCATCGCCTGCATGATTCTAGGATGGCAATGGCCCTGATTCACGGCAGAATAGGCTGAAAGGCAATCCATGTATCTGTTTCCATCAACATCCCACACCCAGATACCCTCACCACGACAGAGCACCACATCAAGGGGTTTATAGTTGTGGGCCCCAAGCCTGCTTTCAAGCTCAATATACTCTTCTGTTTTCATTATCGGTTTTTCCCTTTTGTCTTATGGTGATGTTGCGATGGCCAGGCGTCGGGCTTCAGATTCGCAGCTTCAAAGTGCCATCAGAGCGCCATGGTTGTAAGATAGGAAGTTGCTTTTTGTCAAGGAGAAGTATAAAGACTTTTAGAGGGGGCTTCAGAAAATGGGACACTGATCGTCCAGCTAACCTTGAAGACTCAAAACTCATAACTCAAACTAAAAGAGAGATGCAGATCAATGCTGGTCTACTTTTTTTAAAAAGGAGAGAAGAATGCAACTGTTCAAAAAGGAGATTTTATCTCTGCTTATGGTGTCTCTCATAGCCACTGCAAGTGGCTGTAACGATTTGAATGGCTCCAGAGCAAGCGGCATGACTCTGACAATCATGCATATGAATGACTCCCATTCATATGCAGACGGGTCATCAGACGAGGAGCTGACAATCAACGGAACAGCAACCTACTTTGAGATGGGAGGCTATCCTCGGTTAACCACAAAAGTTAACGAGATCCGATCTTCTGTCCGCAACTCCCTTCTTTTACATGCAGGAGATGCAGTTCAGGGAACCCTCTATTTCACCAGATATGAGGGGAAGTCTGACTTTGAATTCCTGAACGCCATGGGAGTTGATGCCATGAGTATTGGCAATCACGAGTTTGATAGGGGGCCAGAGTACCTTCAGAAATTTATCGGTTACGCTGATTTCCCTGTTATTTCGGCTAATATCGATGCTACAGCAGAGCCAAGCCTGGCAGGAGTTATCAAGCCTTATCTGGTCAAGGAGTTTGATGGAGAGAAGGTCGGGGTGATCGGTCTGACCACCACCACCACTGAATTCTCATCAACTCCTGGAGATAATGTCATCTTCAATGACATTACAAGTACCGTAGATTCCTATGTCACACAGCTGGAGAGTGAGGGGATCAACAAGATTATACTCCTGACTCATCTGGGTTATGACCAGGATCTGGAGCTGGCGAAAAGCGTGGAGGGGGTGGATATCATTGTAGGTGGCCATTCCCATACCCTGTTGGGTGGAGAGGATCTTGAATCACTGGGAAAATCACCTGCTGGGCCATATCCCACAGCTGTAAGAAATGGTGAAGGGGACTCCATATATGTTGTACAGTCATGGCAGCACACACTTGCGCTTGGCAGACTGGATGTTGAATTTGATGACAAAGGTTCTGTAACAGCCATTAAAGGGAGCCCCATCCTGCTCCTTGGTGAAAACAGTATCAGACAGAAAAATGAAAACGGAGATAAAGTGGATGTTGATGAGGCAACCCGGGCCTCGATTGTTGCAGCTGTGGAGAAAAACGGTGCTGCTGCTATTGTGGCAGAAGATAGTGTGGCTTCTGCAAAGCTTGCCGTATATACAGATGGAATCAAAGAGATGGAGACACAGGTCATTGCCTATGTCTCCTCTGATCTATATCATACCAGGATCCCTTTTACCGACATCTACGGAACAGGTGTGCAACTTCCCTATGGCAGCTATATTGCTCCTGTAGTCTGTGAGAGCATGCTCTGGAAAATGGAACAGGTGGGTATGAAAGTTGACTTTGCCCTTCAAAATGGTGGTGGAGTACGGAAAACAGTGAGTGAGGGTAATCTTACAGTGGGGGATGTTTACCAGTTGTTGCCCTTTGGTAACACACTCTTTCTCCTGGAGCTGACTGGAAAAGAGTTTCAAGAGGCGCTTCAAGAAGCCATTGATGCAGCGATAAAGGGCAACAGCAGCGGTGCATATCCTTATGTGGCAGGGTGTCGATATACTGTAGACGCTCAGACAGATCCAGATACCCCTACTGTCACTCTGGTGGAAAAACAGGATCAATCTGGAGCCTGGAGCCCAATCAGCGATGAGCAGACCTACAGGATTGTAGCTAACAGCTACATAGCAGAAGGGGGAGATTACTACTCAATCCTTGGAGAGTCAACTGGATATCGCCTTGATACAGGTTTCGTGGATGCAGAGGTGTTCATGGAGTACTCCATTGCCATGGGAACACTGAAGAGGGATGACTCTACAGGCATAATATATTATAACTTCACACCGGTCTCCAGAAGTTCATACTGACTTAAGATTTCGGATAGCCGGGCAGAGCACAATTGAGAACATTACACCCTGTTATTTTGTATTGTGTCACAGCATTGCGACCACTCTCTTTTGAATGGTAGAGGGCGATATCTGCCTCATGCACCATCTGAAGATGATCTTTTATATCAGGACGGAACTGAACAACCCCAAGGCTTATGGTAATCCTGATCTGAATATTATCATATGCTGTGACCATCTGTTCAATGCTCTGTCTGACCCTCTGAGCCAGAAAGGCTGTGCTATCCAGATTGGTCTCTGGCAGGAGAATAAGAAACTCCTCTCCGCCATATCTTCCAAATACATCGGAAGCTCGCAACTGAGTTTTGATGGTTGCTGCCGTGTTTCTGAGCACTGCATCTCCTGCAAGGTGACCGAAATTGTCATTAACCTCTTTAAACCTGTCAATATCAAAAAGGATCAAAGAGAAGAGAGAGCCATAACGTTTGGATTTGGCAAACTCACACTCAATCTGCTGCTCCACATACTCCCGGTTGTAGATTGAGGTCAGAGCATCATGGTTGGTAATATGTTGAAGCGTCTTGTTTATATCATTGATCTCAATGATCTTGTGCTGGGATGCCACCACATCAGTCATGTCGTGTATTGCAATGCATACATAGGTCTCCCCTGTATCTGAGTTCTGTACAGGTATGAAGGTACAGTCCTGATGCATGTACTCAATACTCTCTCCGCTTATCATCCGGTTATGGTGGAAACGGAACAGATAGGGCTTCTGTGTCCATGAGACAAAAGAGTAGTTTTTAATCAGCCTCACACTCTTGAGTTTCAGCTCAAGCCACTCTCTGGGAAGGTAGGTGAAAACGTCAAAAAGATTTCTTCCGATAAGATCTGAAGCACTTATACCGCTGTGTTTCACCATGAACTGATTCCAGAAAATGACCTGATTGTGACCATCAAGAACCGTTATACCGATATTAACATGGTCAATTATATCATGAAGTGTCTGAATATTATCAATCGGCATCTTATTCATAATCAGCCAGCATTGTATTTAGTGATTCATTGACTGCAAGAATGGCTTTTTCAGAGATAAAGACCAGCAGATCACTCTTAAATGACCTGTCTTTTAAAACAAACGTTATTTTGGCTAAAAGGGTGTATTCACATTTCAGATTACTGCGCTTGAAGGTTTCATAGGTGATATTTCTGAAGACACTGTTTTCTGACAGAAGCTCAGGTGGAGAAAAGGACATCTTCTGATTGAAGAGCTGCTCAGAGATGCTGTTAAGGCAGGCACCAACCATGAGGTTTGTAAGTTCAAGCATGAAATCAACCTCTTCTATTGAATTTGTCTGGTCGGAGACACCGAGAATCTGAGCAACACGCTGACGGGTCTCATTGTTAAAGATAACAATGGCTTCACCCTCCATGAATGAGATGCTGTGAAAGGTCTGCCTGAAGAGATTGACCCGGTCACTTTCGCCAAAAACACTCTCCTTAAGTACCTTCTCTGCAATTTTTCCGGCCTCAACTATCTGAATTTCAGGAACAGAGAGATCGACAAAGGAGTTAAGTATTGTTGCAAGGTCTTTACCAGCCAGACCCATGGCAAGATTAACAACCTCTTTGAGCATCTCATACTGATCTTCTGTATATTGTATATAGCTCATAAGAGATTAATTTCCTGTAGAACTTTCATTAAATCCTCTCTGTTGAGGGGTCTCTGTTTCTCCATGTAACCAACCGCTCCAAGGGCTCGCACAATTTTTTCAGATTCAGGCTGAATATCTGCTGTCAATACAATTATATTGGCCCTGATCCCCTTCTCTTTTAGATCCTCAAGCACTTCATAGCCGTTTCTTTCAGGCATGGTCAGATCTAAGAAGATGATGTCATAGTATTGGGAATATAACAGTGCAAGTGCCTCATTTCCATTACAGGCTTCACTGAAGATCAGCTCCTGACCGGACAATATGGTGGGAAGTTCTTTGGATATTCCTTTTCTGACAAATTTTGAATCATCAACCAGTAAAACAGATAGCGTCATCTATTGCCTCTCTCCAGGTCATTAAATCTTTCAAATACCTGTGAATCTCTTAATCTCTTTTGCCTATTTATCATATAATCCCAGACAAGGTCTGTTCAGGGAAGAGTATCTGGCTTCATTGAGCAACCGACTGAGGTCATTGCTCCTCAACTGCTTTAGGCAGCTGATCCAGATACCACTCCATAGGGTCAAGCAGGGTATATCCTAGTGCTTTGAGCTTCTTTTTCACCCTCATGACATTGTTGGTAAGAAGATAGGTGAAGACAGCCCTTGTGTTGGCTTCCCAGTGCCTTGCAACAAGAATGCTGCCAAAGGAGATATTCTCCTCAGTGATGGCATCCACTATCTTTTTGAGTTGCCCGACCTTCTCCTCAACAAGAATACCGACCAGAGTACCAGGCTCATTTATACCAAGGACATTGACAAAAGCACGAAGCAGATCTCTTACCGAAAGAATTCCTGTGAGGGTGCCATCACTGTCCACAACAGGAAAGGCTCCAACCTTCTCCCGCTGAATCATCAACAGAGCATCCTGTATAGTGTACATAGGGGATATGGTTATTGGATTGGCTGTCATTATATCCTTTACTTTAAGTGCAGCAATCTTTGCCTTCTCCTTGCCATTATCATCGCCTTTCAGAAGGCTGAAGGGCATGGCACTCCTTATATCTCTGTCAGTTACAATACCTGTGAGTCTGTTCTGGCTATCCACAACAGGAAGATGCCTTATTTTGTTGGCTGACATTCTCTCCTGGGCTTCAAATAGAGAAGCCTCCTTATCAATAGTAATGACTTTTCTAACCATGGAATTGCTGACAAACATGTTGCCTCCTGAAAAGCATATATGATTATTGTTTATACAACACTCGTTATTTGACGTTTATATCACTTTAATCAGGTATTTAAAAGAATCCCGACATGATTTCTGGCAAGTTCAGGAAGCCGTGGGATGCAGTATCCCCCTTCCAGAACAGAGATCACCCTGCCTCTGGCATATTGATCCGCAAGCTGCATGATGGTCTCCATTATCCAGGAAAACCCCCCGCTACTGAGATTGATATCTGACATCTCATCATCCTCATGAGCATCAAAGCCTGTTGAAACAAGAACAAACTCAGGCTCAAAATGGTCAAAAGCTGGTATAAGATCCTTCTGAATCAGCATCTTATAGATATCATCACCCTGACCTGGAAGCACTGGTGAGTTCTTTGTAAACCCCTTACCTTCAAGCGCTCCGTTCTCAAACTCTCTTCCAGTGCCAGGATATGCAAACGAGGGGTGCTGATGGATGGAGTAGTAGAACACAGTAGGGTCTGTTTCAAAAATATGCTGGGTGCCATTACCATGATGAACATCAAAATCGACAATCCCGACCCTCTTGATACCCCATCTCATCTGAAGGTACCTGGCAGCAATAGCAACATTGTTGAAGTAACAGAACCCCATTGCCCTGTTAGTCTCTGCATGGTGTCCAGGAGGTCTTACTGCACAGAATGCGTTCTCTATCTTACCTTCCATGACCATATCAATGGTGTCAAGAATACCTCCAACTGCCAGAAATGCAGTGGCATAGGTCTCCATACATATACCGTTATCCTGATCATCAAAAGTGAGATGCCCCGAAAGGCAGATCTCTTCAAATCTTCGGATATACCCTTTGTCATGGATGGTTTCAATCCACTTCAGATCAGCCTGTGATGCTGAAATGAGGGTCAGATGCTCCAGCAGCCCTCCATCTTTGATTCCATCATATATTGCCATAAGCCGTTCAGGCATCTCTGGGTGATAGGGACCTGTGTCATGCAACATATATCTCATGTCATGTAGATAGCCGGTTTTTCTCATAAAATACTCCCATCCGGATGATGTGGTAAAAGGATCTGGTTCTATAAATAGAAAAAGTACAGCTAATGATCTGTAGTTTTGTAATGATAAACAGGAGATAGAGTCAAGAACTATTTATAAATTTTCATGTGAAAGTATTTTTAAACGGCTTGAATCATGGGGCTTTCATCTTTTTGGTTGTGGCATAGTAATCTGCCATGTTGGTTTTTATATGAAAGTCTGTGGATACAAACTGGTGGGTACCCCGTAGAGACGCAAGATCTTGCGTCTCTACAACTTTCATGCTTCGTTGTGCTCTGTCAGGGCATGGTGGTTATAAGAAAAGAAAAAGGGGCAGGTCTGAAACCAGCCCCCCCTTCGGGCAGCTTGCAGCCTTTTTTTATCTTACGCTGAATACAGGCACAGGGCTGTGTCTGAAAAGTTTTTCAGCACAACCTCCAAACAGCACTCTGGCAAGGTTGGTTTTTCCCTTCCTTCCCATGACAACCAGATCTGCCTTCTCCTCAGCAATGCTCTTCAATATCTGCTCGTAAGGTACCCCCTCCATGAATATGGTCTTTATCTGATCTCTATTTCCGCCACATTCAACGATCATCTCCTGAATCAGCCGGGATCGTCTTCCAAGATCATCTGACATATATTTTTGCATGGAGAAGCTTCCTGGCTGCTCTTTCTCAAAAATACTCTTTACAGTATCAATATCCTTGCTGTTGATTACGTTCACAATGACAACCTCTGCACAGGTTTTTTTTGCAATTTCTATAGCACTTCCAAGAACCTGCCTTGAATATGGTGAGAAATCAAGAGCCACAAGTATCTTATTCACTTTTTTCATCATGCCACCTCCTGTTTTCTTCCCCAAAAGGATCGGTCTCTGTTTCTTATGCTCACCACAGGCACATTGGCATGACGGAAGACCTTTTCTGCATTTGAACCCAGAAGTGTTCTTGCAATATTGCTACGCCCCTTGGTACCTATGAATAGAAGATCAATATTTTTATCTTCCACTGTCTTCAGAATCTCCTCAAAGGGATAGCCCACCCCGACAAGGAATGTGATAGACTCTTTAAAATCAGGGAAATGGGTCTCAACAAGATTTTTCATCTCTTTGTAGCGCTCTGTGGTCAGAGCCTCAATATACCGTTTTACATTTACCCTGTACTTGTTGTCTATGTTCACCCTGTCCGGGAACATTTTCTCCACCTTCTCCACAGCATCCACATCTCTCTGATTGATAACATTATACAGAAGTATCTCCACATCTGATGTTCCTGCAAACTCAACAGCGTACGCTATGTTCTCCTTTGAGTATTCAGAGAGATCAACACAAACCATTATCTTCTTGAAGTGAGACATACATTACCTCCTTATTTTTGTAAAACATATGAATGAACTTTAATATCAACTTTTACTGTTTGAAATCTTAACAGTCTGATCAGCAATTAACATGCCACAAACGACTTCTTGATAATATACAAAATAAGGTTAGCGTATTTGGCAAAAAGAGAGATAGAAACGTGTCAGAAGCAGGATGGACGATACTATATTAATCTGAAAATAGATTCTGATTGTGATAATCAGGAGGGGATGAGTCTGATCATGAAATTCTGAATGGAAAAACATTTTACAGAGTGTAAAGAGGTTACACCTTTTAAAAGGCAGAAGAGATGCATGCCTCTTTCCTGCCTCTACTGGTTACTGTTTATCAATACTGCTTCCGATTCTGATCTGATACTTATCAATCTTTGAGTGGAAGGTGGGTCTTGATATGCCAAGCAGTCTGGCTGCACGTGAACGGTTACCACCTGTGATGTTCAAAGATTCAATCATGAGAAGCTCTGCCACATAATCAAGACAGGAGTCAAACACCTTGTCGTCCTTCTCGGAGAGGAGGCAGTGGCGGATCCACTGGCGTACACCGGACTGAACACTATCTGTGGAGCATGAAACAGCTCTCTCAACTCCCATGCAGGAATTTGACTCCTGTATAGTTAGATCTTCTGGCTGAATCTGACTTCCACGGTTGAAAATCAGAGCTTTTTTAAGGGTATTTGATAGCTCTCTGATATTTCCAGGCCACTCATAGGCGTTGATCTTCTGCATAGCTTCTAAAGAGATGCCAGGATTACTGATATCCATCTCTGTGGCAAGACGGGTAAGTATATACTGTGATAAAATGGCAATATCTCCCTTCCGTTCACGCAGAGGGGGCAATGTAATGGTGACCACCTGCAACCTGTAGTAGAGATCCTCTCTGAATGTTCCGTCAGCAACCGCCTTTTCAAGATCACGGTTGGTTGCAGCGATAATACGCACATCCACAGGCACAGGATCCCCTCCACCCAGCCTTTCTATACTGTTCTCCTGCAAAAGCCTCAGAAATTTGGCCTGAATACTCATCGGCATGTCACCGATCTCGTCAAGAAAGACTGTCCCTCCCCGTGCCTGCTCAATTTTACCTACACGTCGGTGAGATGCTCCGGTAAATGCCCCCTTTTCATAACCAAACAGTTCACTTTCAAGCAGCGTTTCAGGAATGGCAACGCAGTTAATCACCATAAAAGGTTTCTCAGATCTTGATGAGTAGTTGTAAACAGCTCTGGCAGCCAGCTCCTTGCCAGTTCCTGACTCTCCTCTTATAAGAACTGTTGCATCCGTGGACGATACCCTGCCTATATCCTTATATACTGTGAGCATCTGTGGGCTGTTGCCCACAATAGCCTCCCTCTGGGCAAAGAGATCTGCCTCAGGATTGACATCCACAGGAGAGGACATGCAGCGGCCAGCTTCAATACCCTTTTCAATGAGGGAGAGCATTTCAGGCACATCAAATGGCTTATAGATATAGTCAAAGGCTCCGTTTTTGATGGCCTGAATGGCTGTCTCTGTTGTTCCGTGGGCAGTGATGATTATAACCGGCAATTTGGAGTGCTTGGCGTGAACCGCCTCAAACACCTCCATACCACTCATGTCAGGCAGACGGATATCAAGCACCACCAGATCTGGCTGAACCATATCAACCATTGCAATCCCCTCAGATCCAGTATAGGCTGCATGGGTATCATAGCCATCCTGACCCAGAATCTTTCTGAAGCTCAAGCTCAACTGCTTGTCATCATCAATGATCAGAATTCTCTTCATTTCACATCTCCCTTATTGATCGGAATTCCCTTCATCTCCCCCCCTTTTGACCGGTAGTTTCAAAATAAACTCTGCCCCCTCCCCTTCACCTCTGGAGAAGAGAACAAGGGTTCCACCATGCTCCTTTACAATTCTGTCAACAATGCTCAATCCCAGTCCAGATCCATCCTCCTTGGTGGTAAAAAAGGGTTTTGTGATCTTCTCAAGAATATGTTCAGGAATGCCAGGGCCATTGTCCCTGACACTCAGGCAGAGTACCTCCCCCAGCTCCGGGTCATCTCCTATCTTCTCTGAAATCACAATGGTGTGTCTGCCCTTCTCCACCTTTCTGCCTGCTGGTTCTGTAGCATCCCCACCCCACATTGACTCCTGCCCGCCGTTGACCAAACCATCTTCTTCAATCGCCATTGCCTCACAGGCATTAGTGATAAGATTAAGAAGCGCCTCCCTGATTCTGTCAGGATCCATCTCAACCTGAGGGAGCCCCGGCTGTGTAACATGAGATATCTCTACATTGTGCTGCTTGAGCCTGTATTCAACAAGGGTTATCACCGACCTGACAACATCTTCAAACGTGGCTCTCTTAAGGCTGAGTTTGGGAGTTCTGGCAAATTCAAGAAAGTTCTGCACAATCTTGTCAATACGGCTGATCTCCTCCCCTATAACATCAAGATCTTCATTCTGGACATCAGAGAGATCAAGCGATCTGCTCAAGGAGAAGAGTCTCATTTTAATGGAGGTGAATGGATTTCTGATTGTATGTGCAACTCCTGCTGCAAGTTCACCGACCATTGCCATTCTCTCAGCCTGCACAAGATGTTTGCGGCTCCGTTTGAGTTCATCGTGAGTATCACCATAATCCTTTATCATCTCCTTCAGAGAGTGGCTTAATGAGACCACCTCATCTCTTGAACTCTCCACAGGAGATCCGCCTGTAGAGATGGCAAGACCTCGAATGGGTTCAAGCACTTTCATGTAGATAATAAAGAGAAAGAGTGCACCAAGCAGCATGAAGAAAAGTATAGCGCTGAAGACCATGATACGCAGATTCTCAGAACGGTCATAGTGGTTTCTCGCCTTCTCCTGTATCTCTTTCCAGAGGCTCTGGTTAAAATCCTTACACATCTTAAGAAGATTGAAAAAACGCGCCCTCTGGGCAGAGTGCATGGCAGAGATGCTGATCTTATACCCCCTCACTCCATAAGCATCACCTCCCACTGCCTGCTCCAGTTTTTTTTCTCCACTCAAGCTCTGACTGCTGGATTTATGATCTCTGTAACTCTCTATAGTCCTATCTTTGGCATCAATATATCTTCCGTATTCAGCTGCAATGGCCTCAATGGCTGAGCGTTGCTCCTTGCTGATCTCAAGTGAAGTTGCCTGATTATAACTATCTTGAAACATTGCACGGTACTGACCAAGGGACTCCAGCCATTTTGGATCTCCATCCACAAGGTAGTAGGTGACAAAACCCTTCTGGTTGGCAAGGGCAAGCTCCATATCTTGTACTGCATGATAGAGTACCACATCCTTTTCCACCACAGTCAGCACAAGATTATCAATCTGATAGGTGTACCAGAGTGTCAGAATGCTTCCGACCATTGCCACAGAGACCATGGTACTGAAAATATAGAGGATTTTTGATCTCAGGCTTATCATCTGAAACGTTTTCATCATACAGAACCTTTAAGTGAATTTGATTTACAATGGTATTTCATCCTTCAAGCCACCTTATTTTCTTGTGAAGTGGTTCTGGCTCTCCCCTATTGATATTGATGATGGCGGACAAGCCATGTTACCTTATGGATGAGGCAGTTGCTGCTTCCTTTATATTTCATCTTTTTCTGTTCCCCCTAATGTAATACTGTTCACATGTCAAGAGAAGAAAGATCTACCAGATTTTTTCGACAAAAAAACAGCTGGTCAGACAGTATTGTCGAAAGATCTCTATTTTAAAATCAGAGTTTCCCATATCCCCAGTAAACTCAATTGATCTGACTATCTCCTGATTAACCCTCTGTTTACAGAGATATTTTTATATGAAAGTCTAGGGACACACACAGGTGGGTGCCCCGTAGAGACGCAAGATCTTGCGTCTCTACAACTTTCATGCTTCGTTGTGCTCTGTCAGGGCATGGCCGTTATTAAAAAGTTCTGAAACTTTGTCCGTACAATAGAACTTGAAAATCAAGCTGGCACGTAATTTGTAGATATCCAAAAAACAGAGCAAGTCAAATTATTGTCAATAGTGATCAAAAAAAACAGGGGTACTCCTCCAATTCTATGATGATCGTATTTCCATAGCGGGATTGATAGTGATTATGAGCACAAATCATCACCTGGTTGCAGGATTACCAGAACAGGAGATAACTCTTATGGAACAAACAACAACCTTAGCATTAGCATTAACATTTAGTCTGCTGATTGTCAGCTCTGCAATTGCACAACAAGGGAAATGGGGAAAAAAGATCAATCAGACAGGGTACTGCACACAGATAGTTGATAATCTGCCACTTGAAGATGTGAGTGACAAGGAGAGAGCAGGTCTGATTTACATGCGTGAAGAAGAAAAACTTGCCAGAGACCTCTGCCAGAGCTTTTATCATAAATGGGGAACAAGGATTTTCGATGATATTGCCCAGAGTGAACAGAAACATACAGATTCTATAAGGTCACTTCTGGTGAAATATGAGATTGAAGATCCTGTCGCCAATGATCAGAGAGGTATTTTTACCAATACCGAAATTCAGCAGATCTACAATGAACTGCTTATATCTGGCAGCATCTCTTTTCTAGATGCATTACAAGTTGGTGCAGCAGTGGAAGAACTTGATATCTCTGACCTTACAAAAATAGTTGCAGAGGCAGACAGTCAAGATATTAAAATAGTATATCAGAACCTTATGAAAGGTTCACGCAACCATCTGCGCAGTTATGTAAGTATGTTAGAGGCTTATGGCAGGAGCTATGAGGCTGTTTATCTGACATCTGAGGAGGTAACAGCAATAATAGACTCTCCTATGGAAAACGGCCTGTATGATGAAGATGGAAACTCAATGTTTGAATAACAGATAAACCTTAGAAGATATCTAACAGGCATTGCAGGGAGCAGGTCTTTATGAATTTAAGGCCTGCTCTTTTGTATTATTGTCAGGTTAGTTTTCTGCATGACTTTCATCCCGGCTTTCTGAACTCTCTTCTGTTTGAACCGTACCTTACCTTACTCCTGACACTCTGCACACTCCATTGAAAATTTTTAATTTGCGTATCTGACCATTTTCTATCACTGCTAAACTGGGGGTCAGCCACGGCTCAATGGAGCGCTAACAACTCAAAACAGGCTCCAGACAACCTTTTGATATCATAAGCCATATGCATAAGAATAGGTATGAGCAACAAGGTGATCAAGGTGGCAAAGATCTCCCCATATGCCAGAGATACAGCAGCAGGAATAAGATACTGTGCCTGCTCAGATGTAGCAAAGATAAGAGGCATCAGGCCGCACACTGTTGTTGCAGTGGTTAGAAATATAGCCCTTAACCTGCTGGTTCCAGCCCTGACCAATGCCTCCTCAACAGAATAACCTTCATCAATCAGATCATTAAATGTTGTAACCATAAGAAGACTGTCATTAACAACTATTCCGGTCAGTGCAAGCATTCCAAAAAATGATAAAAGGCTCAAAGGGACACCAACTATAAGGTGCCCGACTACTGCTCCTGTCAGACCAAAAGGGATAACAGACATTATTATAAAGGGTTTCCAGTACGATTTAAGCGGTACTGCAAGCAGAGCATATATGAGCAGCAGAATCATGATCATTGCTTTTACAAGTCCATCCTTCATCTCCTCCTCCTCCTCCAGCTCTCCGCCTGCTGAGATCTCTACATCAGGGTACTCATCTGCAAGCTCTTTGATCACGCCCTCTTCAAGCTCCTTAAAGACTTTTTCAGCACTTATTACCTCTTTATCAAGAGCAGCTTTGACCTCTATTGCCCTTTTGCTGTTCTCTCTCCTGATAAACCCTGACGAAAATGTTGACTCTATCTGTGCCACTGATTTTAAAGGTACTGTTGAGCCATCCTCAAGAGTGACAGTACTCTCCAGAAGCTGGTAAATATACTCTCTCTGGAATCTGCCATATATTAGATTCAGTTTCACCTCATCAGTATCGCGTTGAAACCTGTCAACCTCAAATCCTCCATAAGCCGAGCCTATCTGCAATGCAAGAGCAGCAGGGGTAAGCCCAAGGTGCCTTGCTTCTGGTTTGAGTTTCAGCCTGATCTCAGGTTCTCCAGCCTCCAGATCATCACGAACATCATCTACACCGGCTATCTTATCAAGCGATCGTTTAACCCTCTTTACAGCAACTTCAAGGGAATCAACGTTCCTTGATTCAACTTTTATCGTAAATCCCCCGCCTGTCTCAGTATTGCCATTGAATTCAATGTGTTGGACACCCTCAAGATTATCTGCTTTTTCACGCCACATCTTCAGCAGCTCCACTGTATCCACAGCCCTTTTCTCCTGAAGCTGAAGCTCTGCATATATCTCTATCTTGTCAGAACCTACAACAGCTGCCATAACTCTTGTAATGGGCGGTGCATCAGTATTATATTTTTCCATCAGCTCTTTATTACTCTCCTCTGCTGCCTTTTCAAGAAGATGAGCATTTTTGTATGTCATTTTTGAAGAGCTTCCGTTCTCCATGAAAAGTTCTATATTTATAACATCACTTGGAATATCAGGGAAAAATACGCTTCTTACATATCCCATCTTTAAAAGCCAGCCTCCAGCAAGTGTAAGTGTCATGAGAATAACAAGTGCACAGTATCTGTAGTTTAACGCAAAACCAAGCAGAGGCCTGTATATTTTAAGGTTAAAACAGTCAAGGCAGCAGGAAGCCCCACCCTGCAATTTCGTCAGAACCCTGCTGAAGATATTTTTGGGCTCACCCTTCTCAATCGAGATTGACGCAAGGTGAGCCGGAAGTACAAGTTCACTCTCAACAAGTGAAAAAATCAGAGCCACTATCACCACTACAGAGAAGCTTGCGAGTATTTTACCAAGATCATTTTTGATAAGCAGCAGCGGATAGAAGGCTGCAATGGTGGTAAGTGTTCCAAAGATCGTGGCAACAGCCACCTTATGAACGCCTCTTACTGTCCCCTCAACAGGATCAGAACAGATCTGCCTCTGCTCAAAAACGCTTTCGCTCACCACGATAGCATCATCAACAAGAATTCCAAGAACAATAATGATTCCAAATGTGGTGACATCATTTAAGGAGTACCCCAGAAATGAATCCCCCATCAGGGCAATAGTGCCTGCTATGGAAAAAGGGATACCTGCTGCAACCCAGAACGCAAGTTTCAGATCAAGGAAAAGGGCAAGAATGACAAAGACTATCAGAAGTCCCTGCCATGCGTTTGACTGTAAAAGGGTAAGTCTGTTCTTCATATAGATGCTGTAATCAGCCCATATGTCAAGTTGAATCTCCTCAGGAAGCTGAGTTCTTAACTTCTCTACAACTTTATATGCAGCTTTGCTAACTTCAAGCAGGTGTCCCTTGCTGCCTGTGAAAAGCACAATACCTACTGAATCCATACCCTGATAGAGAGCTTTTGAATCACTCTCCTCATATCCATCCACCACTTCTGCAACATCCTTAAGGTAAACTGTTGCCCCATCCTGGAGAGTCAACAAAGGCAGATTGATAAAATCCTCATAATTTTTAAGTTTACTGTCAGATCTGAGTGTAATCAGACTCTGGCTGCTTCTTAATTTTCCAAATCCATACTCAATGCTGTTCTGGGATATCAACTCTCTGACCTGCTCAAAAGAGACACCATAGGCTTTCAACCTCTCACTCTCAACTTCAATACGTATCTCAGAACTCTTCTTACCAAAAGATTCTATTTTAGATATTTTAGGATCAGCCTGAAGCGCCTCCTCAACAAGCCTTGCAGAAGTTTGAAGAGTTCTCTCATCAACATTGCCGTACACCTGAACCAACAGCACAAAATCCTTGAATTCATCAACATTTATAATTGGTTTTTCCGCTTTTTCAGGGAAACTGGCAACACCTTCAACTCTGGTTTTAACATCATTGAGCAGCCGCATCATGTCATAGCCACTCTCCTTTTCAACCATTATTTCGGCACTCCCTTCATGGGACAGAGAGAGGATTTTCTTGACTCCGGCCACCCCTTCAAGAGCCTTTTCCACCTTTCTTGAGACACCATCATCAACCTGAGTGGCATTTGCGCCGGGGTAAGCTATCTCCACAGTAATATAGCTTGGCGGAATTTTAGGGAACCCTTCGATCCTGATGCCGGAGAGGGTAAAAACTCCTCCCACCATTACAAGTATAGCAAGAAGGTTTGCAGCTACCGGATTTTTTGTAAACCATGATGTGATGCCACTCATATCTGCTCTTTCTCTTTTAACCGTGTGCCTTCAACATCATAAACAGGTTTTACCTGAGTGCCTGAAGTAAAGCTCTGAAGCGGAGTTGCAACCACACTTACCTTGTGAAAATTATTAACATTATTGACAAAAACCTCTCTATCCTTGTAGAAAAGAACATCAGCCTTGAAATTTTGGAGTCTCTGTTCCGAATCTGCATACCATATATATCCATCTCTGGTCAGGGCAGACTCAGGTATGGCAATAAGGTTATCTCTTCTCACGCCTGAGATCCTCACAGACATGAACATACCAGGTAAAAGCTCTGCCTGACCTTTTTCTGGTACAATATAAAAACTTCTGAGCCTTGTTTTGCTGTCAAGATATCCTCCGTCCCTTACTATTTCTCCTCTCCAGCTTCCGACTCTGTCCAGTGAGTGAATAGTAAGTCTTGCACTCTTCCATGAGCCTATAGCCACCACCTGTTTTTCGCTAAGATCTATCTTTATCTCTATGTCGCTGGCACTTATGATTTTTGCAACTTCCTCACCAGCTAAAACAACATCACCTTTACTTATGCTCCTCTCAGTGACAAGCCCGTCATAAGGTGCAGTTATAACAGTGTAATCCAGCTCTGACAGAGCTTTATCAAGATTTTTCTGCGCAGCCTCTATCTCTGCTTTTGCAACCTTTAGCTGAGGTTTATAGAAAACAAGAGAAGAAGATGGATCACCTTTGAGTCCTGAACGCCTCCAGTCACCCTTTGCCTGCTCTGAATTACGCTCCTCCAGCAGATACTGCAGATTTGCATTTTCAACCCTGAGCCTTGCCTCAGATACATTTGCAAGATAGACGCTCTGGTCTATTTTCATAACGGTTTCACCAGCCCTGATCTTGTGACCAGGATGGAGGTTCTCCGTAAGATGGGTAATTTTTCCGCTTGCCTGAGCACGAAGGGAGGTGCTCCACTTGGGTGATATCTCTCCAAAAACGTTGATAGACTCACTGTATGCACCGGGGGTTATCTCAATAACCGTTACCGGTTTCACAGCAGCTTCGATTTTTGTCTCAATCTCCTTTGCAGGCTCCATTGAATAGAGAGCCATAACACCCCCCCCGCACAGACCCGTTATAACAATAAAGAGAATGACTCTCTTTATGAATGGATTGAATATCTTCATCTATTCACCTTTTTTATTCACCCCTGTTCCAAGAGACAGGGCCATATCTATTCTATTAACTATTCTGGCAGCCCTGAGATCAATGATAGAGGAGAGGATAGAGAGTTCCTGCTCCTGAGCTGTGTGCAGGCTTATTATATTTTCAAGCCCCTCTCTGTATCTCTTTTCATAATATCTGCTGCTCTTTTCAGCATTTTGGGCAGCCTTATCCAGGTGCTCAAGCTGGATCTTGAGATACCTCTCCTTGGAAAAAGTATTTTCAGCCTCTCTCATTGCCTGAATCACCTTTGAGGCAAAGTCCATATAGAGAGCCTCTGCCTCTGCCTGAGCCGCTTTTGCCTCGCTCTTTACCCGACCTCTGTTAAAAACAGGATAGAGCAGATTTCCAGCAAGACTCCAGCCATTTGAAGAGGCTCCAAGCTTCTCAAGCCTTCTATTATCTCTGAAAATATCTGCTGATATCACTATATCTGGCAACATAGCCTTTTGAGCAACCGAGGCTGACCTCTCTGATGCTTTGAATTGTCTGATTGCAGCCTGAATATCTGGTCTGGTTTCAAGTATTGATGCAGGAACCGATGGAGCAGGAGACTCGACATCAGGAAGTTCTCCTGAAAAATTGAGACCACCATCAGGATATCTCCCCAGAAAGATTTCAACTTCCCTTACAGAGTCGTCATGAAGTAGCATGGCCTCTGCCATATCTGAGTTGGCAATCTCTGTTCTGGTTCTGGCTGTGGCAAGATCATCCAGAGAACCAAGACCTGCCTGATAGTTGGCAAGAATCGACTCCTCAATGTTTTTATATATCGCTACCCTTTTTTTATGGATATCAAGTTTGAGTTTCTGAGCCTTAACATTAAAATAACCTTGAAGAACCCTTGCAGCCAGAGAATCCATAGCCATCTGATATTCAAGCTCTCCAGCCTCAAACCCATAAATTGCAGCCTGGTGCTCATCTGCAATTTTCCCCCACAGATCCAGCTCCCAGCTTGCAGATATCGAAACCTTATGGGCAGTCTCTACAGCTCCTGACTCCTCCATCTGGTCTGCCCGTGAAAATGAGTATCCTGCGTCAGCTTTGGGAAACTTCTGTGATGCTGTCACTGCAAGCAGCAAACCTGGCGATTTCAGCCTTAAAGCTGTGGATTTAAGGTCATAATTATTTTCAAGTGCCTCTTTTACAAGTCTTGCAGCCTCTTCATCTTTCACCATATCAAGCAGGCTCCCTGTTATTTTAAGCGCAGGTGTTTCGTCTGAAGATGATATTTTTGAAGGAAGTTTTACAGGAACGGTTGCTATTTGTCTGTTAGTTGAACACCCCTGTAAAATAGACCCTCCAGCAACGATCAAAGCTACAACAATGACCATTAAAACGCTTCTGATATTTACATCCACACAGTTGATCAAAATAGCTATGCTCATGCCTCACCTTCTCTGAATAATCTTAAACTGCTCTGATATAGAGGTCATTGCTCTATTTTCTCTTTAATCTCCTGAATGATCTTCTCAGGCAGGTCATTAAATTTTGTCCTGTACTGCTCTCTGTAGTTAGCAACAAGGCTTACACCCTCTATTTTCACATCATATATCTTCCAGCCATCTCCATGTTTTTTCATCATGGCATAATTTACAGGAGTAACAATTTTGTTATGAGAAATATCAGCACTGATTTGAACCCGCTCAATACCTGATTTTGTGGGGGCAAGTTTTTCTGTTTTCAGATATTCTATTTTAACATCCTTGAACTCTTCATTATCAATTTTTGCAAGATAACTCTTTGCAATCAGTTTTGAAAAATACTTACTGAATTCAGAACGTTGGCTATCTGAAAAACGTTCCCAGTTTTTACCAAGTGCCCCTCTTGAAAATTCATTGAAATCAAAAAGAGATTCGGCCTTACTGAAAAGAAGTTCTGTTCTTCTTTTTTTGTGACCTTCTCCTGCAAATTGAGGATCATTTATAACAGCAAGCATGTCATCCACGCCGTTTTTCAATGCAGTTTCAGGTTCTGATGCTGCTGCCATGAGCATTACTGGAGTTAAAGCGAAGATGATTGAAATAATTATGGTATTTATATTTTTTCTCATTTTTCCTCTCTTGGATAAAGAAATCTATTGCTACAGAGTGCCAAATTCCTGATCAAGTATGATTTTTTTCCCACTGAAACCAAAGATTACACACCAGACATCCCATCCCTCCCAGCTAACATCATCTTTTTTGGCAATCTCTTCTTGGTCGGGTAGATCTGACTGTGTATCTGTATAATAGATATATTCCGGTGAATTGAGTTCCAATCTATTATTATTAGTCTGGTAGCTCAGTATATGAAGTATATCAAATTCAGGATGAGGAACAGGATCAAGCTCTGTTCCCAATCTGAAGCCCAGGCTGAACGAATGCCATTTTTCATAGGTCTCTTTCCCTACAATAATGGGCATGGTCATTATCTCGCCGCCGCGATATATTGTGAGAATGATCTCTGCTCCCGGAGTGCTTTTATCGACTAATTTCCTAAATTCTTTTATATTCTCGATGGGCTCATCATTAATTTTGAGAATTAAATCGCCCTCTTTGATATCAGCTTTCATGACAGGTGTTTTTTCATAAACCTTGGAGACCAATATTGCTCCTTTCTGCTGCTTTTTAATTTTATCAGGCAAAGAAGGAATAACTCCGTAACTCTTTTCAAAATAATTAGAAGATACTTTCTTGAAAAATGAAGGATTTGCCTCTATATAAGCGCCTCCAATCCAGCCTCTTTGATACAGCTGTTTATTAGAAGAGCAGCCTATAAAAAATGATAAACAACCAATAAGCATCATAACTATCTGATATTTTTTCATAATTAACTCCATCCTTTCTTTTTTCCTCCTGAGTCCTAACTTCTCATTTTTCATACTGTATGTGTAATATTATAATTTTATTGAATACAATATGTAGCGGCAAATCAGAGAACTTATACTGACGAGTTTTTTATTTTTTTAAAATGGTCTGATCTATGAGTCCGGCAATTGAGTAATTGGGATTTGAGTAGTTCCATAAGCGGGAGGGGGGCAAGAGGCATGTACTCTTTTGCAAAAGTGCCGTAAGCATAGTCATACAGCACGCTGCCTGATGTATCTGATGTAATTTCAGCGCCATCAGAAATTCCTCCCTGCATACTTAAAAGATCGTGTATGGTAGCTTGGGTAAAACATGGAGCTTTTTCCATCACAAGATCAGGAAGAATATCTGCAACTTTGCTGTCAAGTGCTATTTCCCCTGCTGATACTTTTCTCAGCAGGCTTATGGCAGTTATCTTTTTTGTGTCAGACCCTATCATGAACTGGGTATCTCTGTTAATCTGTATGTTATTTTCAGAATCGGTACTCCCGAATCCGCCAACCCAGATAATTTTGCCGTCAAACCAGAGTGCAACTGATGCTCCTGTTGCATAATTTTTTTCAAGATCCTTTTCAACAGCTTCTGCAATAGCGTTGAATTTGGACACTGTGGAATCAAGGTTGCATATTGCAGCTTCAATAAATCTGTCTCTGCCTGACTCAAGATCTTCCCTGGTCATCAGAACTTCTACATCTGGGGTAATTCCTCTCTGTTCATAGTTTTTTCCTTCATATGAGCTGTATCTTTCATTTGACAAACCAAGTTTCCAGCCGTTTGGAAGGGTTTTGTCCAGTATATCTGAAAAAGCGCCTCGCGTTGTTTCGCCGATAATCTCTGTTGCAGGCAATGCTTTAAAGATAAGAACCGCGACTTCAGCCGCACTGACTGTCATACCGCTTGTAAGAACAGAGATCGGGATATCTGCCAGAGAGACCCCTTCAGGAGCTATCATGAACTCTCTGGAATTACTGAAATCATTGTATCCACCATCTCTGTACTGCTTTGAGTAAACCTTGATTGGATCAGCGGTAAATCTCTTTCCAAGTGTCAAGGCAAGTTCGTCATAGCCTCCCGAATTTGCCCTCAGGTCAAGGATTACACCCTTTACATTCTGAGATCTGAAAAAAGTGGCTGCCTGGTCAATAAAAGCTGAGAAGTTCTCTTTTTCATCAACAATGCTCCCTGTGTCAGAGTAGCCAAAGAATGAATTGACGGCAAGATATCCATATTCTCTGTTAATAATGCCGTAAGCAATGTTGCCATCTGCCGCGATATTATTTTCCGGATTAAAGCTCTCCTGGTCAAGCCAGGAGAGTATTGTTGTTTTATAGCTTTCAATATTATCAGTCAGCAATCTCTCAAAGGCTGGTTGATCGGCTGATGATACTGCCATATTAAGCTCAGGTGCATAGATGAATGTGTGAGGATCATGCAGCATCCTTATCATCTGACCCATCAGAGCAAAAAGCTCCTCATCAGTTGTAGATTCCACGATTTTGCTTTTGTACTCATCATAAACGCCATGCCAGTCAACATTAACCGTACCCAAAAGAGAGCATTGCTCTTCAAATGTATGCCAGAACACCTCGAAATTGCTTACAGGATCATCGGTTGAACTGTTTATTGTCACTTGTGGCAGATTGTCAATCCTCACGAATTCATAATCGCCTGAACCTCCTTCAAGCCTGAAAGAGCCGTTGTTGAAAGTGCCGATGAAATAATCACCATTAATAAAAAACTGGTCTCCATCTGTTTCACCCTGCATGTCCGGATCCGGTAACAGGCTTGCCTGAGTGTAGTCGTAAAAGGTGAATCTGCCGCTGTTTATCTCAAGTATCCTTCCATAACCTTTAGATTGCCAGATTCCATCGTTCACGGTTTCCACAAATTCCACAGATGCCATATCAAGCTTCCACAACAGATCAGAGCCAGAATTCCCACTGCCTGACTGGCTATAATCAGGCAGCAGAATGAACTTGATATGTGTGCCATAGTAATCAGCGCACTCTATCGTCAGCGTGAAGTCAGTTGAAACTGCAAGAGGGCTTACACAATTCAGATCACCTGATTTCTGCTCTGCATCGATTATAGAGAAAGCTCCAACTCTCCAGAAAAGTTCAGATCTTCCGTTTGAATCCGGCTTTTCATACCTTGTCAGTGAAAAGGCAAATAAGAGATCTCCATACTTTGCACAAGGGACTGAAATTGTTAACTCTTCGTCAATGGCAATACAGGTATCTGATTTCTCAACCACGTTGGCAGCAGCACTCTTTGCCATTGTATTGGCAGCAAGCGACAGAAAAAAAGATAACATCATTAATACAATTAATCTTTGCATCCGCCTGGATTTTGACTCCATTTTCACAAATCTCCAAATAAATTTTTTGTGGCTTGATCATATCTTAGGCCAGCGCTGCGCTATATGACACATGATTACTGATGATCATTGCAAATGTGGCCCATCTTATGATCAAGCCCCACTTTTCTGATTAAGCTCCTCTTTCCAAGCTATGGCAGGTGTGATTCTTGAGTAAAAAGTATGCTTTCAGGATATAACTCTGCAATATTGGTGACTCTCTCGTCCGACTCTTTTTTAAGAGCGCTGTCAAAAAATGCAAGGGTGTACTCTCTGGTAATTTCAATCGCCAGGTCAGGGTCAATTGTTCCAAGTTCAGATTCCGGCTCAAATACAACAAATGGAAGAAGTTTTTTTAAAATAGTCGCCGCATCACTGAAGGTCATGTGTTGAGCGCCTTTTAGAAACACCGCATGCCCACCAGAAGCCATATTAAACCAGGCAGGAGCCAAAGATGGATCCAGATCCGGGGTGTGTTCCTCAGCAAGCATAAGGAATACTGGAAATTCCATGGGATTTAGATAATTCTCTCCTTGCAGGGAGCCATCAATATCCATAGCTCCTTTGCATCCCTCTATCTCACCGCAGGCATCCACAGCAGCAGCCCCTCCAAATGAGTGTCCATAGAGCCCTATATTTGACATATCAAGCCTACCCTTCAGAGGATGTTCTGAAGATGCGCTGTTTATAAGGGCAAGTTTCTCCACCACCTCTTTAATATCGTTGACTACCACTTTAAGATTCCATGCAAAGTAATCAAGGTAATCCTCATGGTTATCCTCTTCGTATTCGTACGGCTCCAATATCACAAAATGTCCATCAGGAAAGACAGTTATACCTGAAATTCCCGGATGATTTATCCCCACAACCACATATCCGTGAGAGACGGTATCTTCAATCAAACTCTGATAGGCAGAGTAGTAAACTCCAAAGCCCGGAGAGAAGATCAATACCGGGAAAGCTTCTGCGCCTTCAACTGCAGGTGCATCAACAATTGCATGCGTTTTGATTCTTTTATAAAAATCTGATGGTATCTCAGAAATACCAAGCTCCAGATAGAGATATGTAGCAGTTATCGCATCCATGTAATCAGAACTCCTGCCCACCTGATTTTTATCAACCGGATACCAGATCTGTACCATAACTTCACGAGACTCCACAGCTTCCTCCGAAATAGTGCTCTCAGTCTCCGATATTGTGACAGGCAGATATGAAGTTCCAACTCCATAAACTCCGGTGGGTTCAAGAAGTTCAAACAGATCATCTTTTTTTGGAGCTGAAAAGTCACAGGATCTATCTGCCTTTTTTAACTCCTGAACTCTGGCAGATATCTGACTCTCTGTTGTGCCGTTAAATATTGTGCGGGCACCAAGAGGAAGAGGAGCAGAAAAAGAGAAAACTACTATTGAACAACATATCAATTTCACAAAAAAGTTCATAATTGCCCCCTTGATTTAGAGCCAGCTTGAATATTCATGCCCTAAATCTGATGTTGAGATGTTTTTAATCAAGTGATAAATAATTCACCTGCCTATATATTAAGATTGTAGATAACAGAGTTAAATGGTACTGGAAATTGAATCTGTATGAGCTGTCGTTATGTAAATATGAAATGCAGTATTTATGGTTTGAACTGCATTTTGCAGAATCTGTTTTTTAAAATAACTGGTTAACTAAAAATCAAAATGAAAATATTCCATTCAGACAATATGCGGAGCAGACACATGAAGCACAGACTGATACTGTTCTTGGCAGTGGTGGTGCTTATTTTTATATCAACAATAGCCATATCCCAGGAAGATGAATCGTTCATGAGCAAACTTTCAGGGCGTGTTGAGATAGGAGTTATGGGGATAACCGGCAACAGCAAAGTCACAGCTTTTGATGCAGAAGAGTATGAAGGGGTGAGCAGCGATTTTAGCACAATATACGATTATGAGACACAAAAGCCTGATGAAACTATTATAGCCACTCTTCTGCTTTTTGATATGAACTACATGCTTAAAGATGATTTCAAATTATACTTTGGAACCCCTTTTTTTGATGACAACAGAGGCGGACTCACCCTGGGTTTTGAAAAGTTGTTTCAGGACAACAGTATTCTGGATTTTTCAATATATATGAGTAGAGATACTCTTTGGAAAGATCCTTATCTCATCGGAATTCAAAGAGAGATAACATACTCAGACAAGATTGGTCTGACTGCTGATTATGATGGTTTCTGGGGAACTGACCTGAATGCAAGCTATACATTGGAGGCAGAAATTATTGAAGACGATCTCTCAGGGAATAACAACCCTGCTCTTCAACGAAGCGGGTTAAGCCATTCATTTAAAACCGGGTATAATTTTTTTCTGAATCAGAATTACAATACCATATTTACCCCATCTGTTTTTTACACTAGAACTGACAAGAGTGGCGATGCCTATTCAAATAATGCATTGGGAGCTGCATTTAACTATTCAATGGAAAAACTTAAAAATGCATTCACTGTATCAGGGGCTATTGAGATCTCACAGTATGATAGTGTGCACCCACTATTTAATAAAGAACGAAAGGATATGACCTACTCACTTGAATGTTACTACATGCGAAAAAAACTGTGGAACAGAAACTGGTATTTCAGGGTGGGTGGAGGATACTCAAGTGTCACTTCAAATATTAATTTTTTTGATGAAACAGCCATTGCATATGGAGTAACTTTTGGGCGTGAATTTGAATAAACCAGGACTAAAGATCAGAGGTATCTGCATGTTGCTGTTTTTATCTTTGGTTTGTACAACAGCACTCTCCACAGAAGCAGATGGCATAGAGAGACCGCAACATGACAATTGCATTATTGAAGAGGAGACTATTTATATTGCAGGTTTCTTCCCAAGAGCATCCCCATTTTCCAATTCAAGAGCAAAGAACCGAATCAGCAAAAAAAAGTGGGCAGTCAAGGCTGACGCGGATATCAGGGAAAATTATCGCATCTTTCTTACAAAGATAACCAACCTGACCGCTCTTATTAAAGCTATGGCAAAAGAGCCTGAACCTTATCAGCAGGTACTTGTTTTCTGGCAGTTGGGGGAACAGATTGTAAGGGAAAAGACATTAAGAGGCAATAACAGCGCATATGACCAGTTTTTAATGGAAAATCTTTCAAAAGATACTGATATAGCGCAGCCAAGGCTGATCCAGATAGAGCTGTTTTACAGACGATATGCTGTTGCAGCAACTCTATCCATGCAATTGGTCTGGAAACATTACGAGGTTCTGATCCAGATAGAGAGTGAGTCGATCCGAAAGTTTTATCAGAGCCTTGCTGTTAAGAAAAAATGGAGCCCTGAAGAGCTTGAAGGGCAGATCAGGCAACAACTTTATGAAAAAATTACATCATAGTTGGATGGCATCTCTGTTTTGTGAGGGATCTTTTCAAACTGCGGCAGAAGATGATAAAAATGTGTAGAAAAGAGTTCTGCTCTATATCAATCTCTATTGGCCATGTAATATCTATTATCTCCTTTACACTAGTATGCTGTCTTGCAGCTTCAGCAGCTGCAAGTACACTCTCTCCCCCGATCTCTCTTGATCCAGCCTCTTTTGATTACCATCCTGGGCAGTTATCAGGCAAGCTGCATAAAAATTCTTCTTCTGTCTGGTCTCCTGTATCTATTTCTGATTTCAGTGAATTAAGCCATCATAATGAGGTGTGGTTCCGTATAGCACTACCAGGGATTACCTGGAGAGAGCCAGCTATTAATCTTGCAGTGTTTCTGAATCACTTTGAGATATATCTGGAAGATCGCCTTATCTACTCGTATGGTTCTATTCAGAAGCCTTACACTTTTTTACATGATGAGGGCCCAGATCTGGATTTCAGCTATCACATGAGCCATTTTATCCCGCTTGAAGGTGCACAGCCTGGAATGGATCTATACCTCAGGATTCTCTACCCATCCCGTGCTGGTATAGGTGAAGTGATCTCTCTTACCATTGGTTCAGCATCTGATGTAATAGAAAACATGATCAGTGAGCGTGACGAGTTGTTTACAAGCAGCCTTATGGATGTCTGTCTTGGATTTCTTCTGTTTGTCACAGGTGCGGCCAATCTATTCATATTCATCCTGCGCTCTAAAGAGCGGGATTATCCCTTTCTCTCCTTTGGATTCTTTTCCCTGTCTGTTGGAGCTACCTACCTTTCAGACTTTAACTCACTCTTTTTTTTAAACCTCTCTCCGCAGACTCATTTTTATCTTAAATCAATATCATTTCTCCTGGTTCCAGCCGGACTGTTCGGCTTTGTCGGGCATATGTTTCATACTGCCCACACAAAGATTGTCAGCAGCATGTGGAGGTTCCATCTTTTTTTTGCTCTGATCGCCCCTTTTCTCATAAGCTATAATATAGACTACACACTCTTTATTCTTGGAGTGATTACAGTTAACTGCAGTATCTGCATCTGGATCGTTTTTAAAATTGGTTCTTATGCAGATATAAAGATCAGAGCTACATTTATCGGTTTTCTGATACTGTTTATAATATTAATTGTGCTTCATCTTCTGGAAATGATGACTCTGCTGCCTGTCAGTTTTGATTTTTTCGGATGGGGGATGCTTCTGTTTGTCTTCGCGTTGGGGTATGCTCTGGTGCAGCACTACACAAATACATTCCATAAAATGCAGAATGTCTCACTGGAGCTTGAAAAGAAAAAATCCGAGCTGTTTGAGCTTCAGAAAGAGAATCTCCGGTCGCAGCTTGAGGCTTTAAAAAACCAGATTGACCCCCATTTCCTTTTCAACAGCTTCAGCACCCTTGCGTTAATAATTGAAGAGAATCCAGAGACAGCAGTGAGCTTTGTGGAGGAGCTGTCCAATGTCTATCGTTATGTCCTCAAGATGCGGGCAGACACTCCGGTGATATTAAAAGAGGAGCTTGATTTTATTAACTCCTACAGGTTTCTCATGGCAAAACGTTTTGGAGAAAGCCTGATACTCTCAATTGAAATCCCTGATATTTTTTACTCTTATCTTGTAATGCCCCTGTCACTGCAACTGCTTGTTGAGAATGCCATAAAACATAACATTATCTCAATGAAAAAGCCTCTCACTATTGAGGTTTGCATAAAAGAGGGGAGACTTGCAGTTATAAACAGACTGCAAAAAAAATCACTCCCTGAACGGACAACCCATATTGGTCTTGAAAATATAAAAAACAGATACAGGCTTGTCTCTGAACAACAGGTTGTTATCACTCAAACAGAGTCTGAGTTTATGGTTCAGATCCCACTTCTTACATAAGAGAGGTTAAAGCGTGAATATTGTTATCTTTGAAGATGAGGTCTCAGCCTCAAAACGATTAAGAAATATGCTCAGAAAAATTGATCCTGATATTGTTGTAAGTGCAGTAATTGACACCATTGAAGATGCAGTGATCTGGCTGAAAACACATAAAGAGCCGGATCTTGTTTTTGCAGACATCCAGCTCTCTGATGGTACATGTTTTGATATCTTCAGACAGGTTGCAACCAGATCTGCTGTGATCTTCACAACTGCATACAATGAGTACGCAGTTGAGGCTTTTAAAGTCAACAGTATTGACTATCTGCTGAAACCAGTTAATTCTGAAGATCTTAAGAGAAGTATTGAAAAATTTCAGCAGCTCAAAATCACCTATGGTTCATCAAGGGAAGAGAGAATTACAGAGCTTTTAAATACTCTTGATCTGAAAGAGAGAGATTACAAGTCCCGGTTTCTTGTTAAAACAGGAAACATCATGAAGCCTGTTTTAACAGATGATGTTGCATATTTTTATATAGAGAATCAGCTTGTTTTTATTGTTGACAAGAGTGCCAGAAAGTTTCTGGTGGAGTACAGTCTTGATGATCTTGAGAAGAGTCTTGACCCGTCCAGGTTCTTCAGGATAAACCGCCAGATGATAATATCTCTTACATCAGTCAGTACAATTCACTCCTATTTTAATGGCAGGCTGAAACTTGATCTGACTCCTGATTTCAGTCCGGAAGTTCTTGTAAGCCGCTTGAAGGTTGCTGATTTTAAGAGCTGGCTTGATAGATAGAGACTCTTTAGGTTGAGATATCTGTATTACTTGGTGTTCGAATTTTTTGTACAATACTTAAACAAAGGTTTAAAAAAAGAAACGCCCCCATAAGGGGCGTCGGGTCAACGATGCTATCGTTGAGGGTGCTAATAGTTATTAATATATAGGTGACATTATCAAAGATCAAGCTGAATCTGATGAAACAAAGAGCAGGACTATAGTTTACATTTTGAGAGGGACATCCATTACAACAAGGATTGAAACCAATCTGGACAAACAGGCACTGGGTGCATATCATTCCCTGTTCCCTTTTCAAGACAGTCATCTTATGTTTTAAAGACTGGCATGAAAAGATGATGATCTTCCGCCGATATTTTGATAATACAATGTTGCCTTTTGAGGTGCAGTGATTTTTACGGTTCATTAAGGAGTGATTGGGTTATCAATCTTTAACAACTCGAACATCGAGATTACAGGGTTCTACTGGTTATAGAAATTTATGAATCTATTCAAGATGAACTGCACAGGCTCCTCAGAGAGCAGTGGCAGAAATCCATTTCAGAAATTGGGGGTGGCCAGACAGCTTCTCCATCTTTTCCTCTCAAAACAGAGCCTTAGCAAAAAAATGTTCATTATGACCCTCTCAAGCAATCTGGTGGGGCTTATTTTTGCAGGCATTTTTTTTATTACCAATGATTTTAATATAATGAGATCAACCATAAACTATACAGCATCATCTCTTACAGCTATGGTTGAAACCCATATCAAGTCACCTCTCTACTTTAATGATCCTGATGCTGTAAAAAAGACCTTGAACTCTCTGGAAGAGAACAGCGATATCCTTGCAGCAGGGGTATATAATGAGCAGGGCAAGCTTTTTGCAGCCTATATCAGAACAGGATCTGGTACAGAGAAGATAACCATAGATCAACTTCAGAGGTGGAAGTTTCTGCCAGATGGTCTGAACCATCGTGGCAAACATATTGAATCCAGTACAGCCATTGTATTCAACGGGAAAATAGCTGGCCATCTGTTGATCATTATTGGTAAAGGTAAGTTCATGGAACTTATCCGGTGGTACATCCTATATAATATTGTCATTCTCCTTGCAACAGGAGGACTGGTATATTTTATCTCATCAAGATTCATGAAAATTATCATCTCTCCAATCACCTCGCTTACCCATGCGGTAAAGGTTATAGCAAAGGAGAAGAATTTTTCACTCAGAGTACCATGTTATACCAACTCCACAGATGAGATACACTGCATGATTCAGGCATTCAACCAGATGATCAGCGAAATTCAGTTAAGAGATGTTGAGCTTGAAAATCACAAATCCATTCTTGAGCAGAAGGTCGCTCAGAGGACACACAGTCTTCAGGATCTGAACCATGAACTCATGATATCCAAAGAGAGGGCAGATGTTGCAAACAGGGCAAAGAGCGCCTTTCTTGCCAGCATGAGTCATGAACTCAGAACGCCTCTCAACGCAATTCTGGGTTATACCCAGATCATGGAGCGCAATGGTAACCTTGAAGAGAAAGAACTCAATCAGCTCAGAATCATAAGCCAGAGTGGAGAGCACCTTCTTGTCATGATCAACGACATTCTGGATCTGTCAAAAATCGAGGCTGGCAAGATGGAGATAAACCGTGTTGAATTTTCCCTCTCCGGCCTTCTGGATACTACATCGGCAATTACCAAGATCAAGGCAAAAAAGAAGAGGATCAGTTTCACCCTCAGGGCATCTGAAGATCTGCCACAATGGGTTGTTGGTGATGAGGTGAGAATCCGCCAGGTGCTGTTCAATATTCTGGATAATGCAGTTAAATTTACAAAAACTGGTGGAGTTGAGTATATTGTGAGACCTGATAGAGACTCTCCACTGAACTCAGGTGGATGGATCAGTTTTGAGATAAAGGATACAGGAACAGGAATTGATGAAGATGCCCTTGAAAGAATATTCTACCCATTTGAGCAGGCAGGTAATGCAAGTTACAGCAACCAGGGGACAGGGCTTGGACTTGCCATATCAAAGAGGCTTGTAAGGCTTATGGGAAGCGACCTCACTGTAAAATCAACTCCAGGAGAGGGGAGTCTGTTCAGCTTTTCGATCCACCTTCCTCAGACAATCGGCAAAGAGATAAACCTCCCCTCTGTCAGACATATTACTGCAATTGCCAATAAGAATTTTCATATACTTGTAGCAGATGATAACCTCAACAACAGAGAGATTCTAAGAGGTGCTCTTGAACCTCTTGGATTCCATCTGCATATGGCAGACAATGGAAAAGAGTGTATCAAAACAGCTCTGGAGAAGAGACCGGATGTGATTCTGATGGATCTGATGATGCCACAAATGGATGGTTTCAAGGCAGTTGAGTATATCCGAAAAAATCCTGATCTCAAGGGGGTAGTTGTGATTGGTATATCTGCAAGTGTGGTCAACAACTCAAGAGAGAGAAGCCTCAGAGCAGGATGTGATGAGTTTCTGACAAAACCTGTAAGTCTCAGCTCCCTCTTTACAGTGATCTCAAAATACAGAAAGATTGACTGGATATATGAAGATAAGAAAGATGGAGGGGCTAATTACCCCTGTGCAGAAGAATTTTCATGTGGAGATATATCTGCCTTGGAAACAGGAGATGACCCGAGAGGTCTCTCTTCTGACCAGAGAGTCATCATTGCAGATAAGATCAGAAACCTGGACGCTCTTTTGCAGTTTGCAGAACAAGGAGATATAGCAGGTATTCATAAGTGGGTACAAACTCTTGAAGTGACAGATTCCAATCATGATGGTAGTGTGGTCTCTCTCTTTAAAAACAGAGTCTGTGAATTTGCAGAGAACTTTATGATTGATGAGATAGTCATGCTGGTAGAGACGGTTAAAGAAACGGAGCAGATAAGATGATTCAGAGCGAATCAAGCCAGAACATAAGTAGAACAGAAGGTGAAAACAGAGTATTGATCGTAGATGACAATCCCACCAATCTGAAGGTGCTGTTTGAATATCTGACCGGAGAGAAGGGGTATAAGATCTTTGTTGCAAAAAGTGGCAGAGAGGCGCTTCAGAGGAGTATCCACGCACAACCGGATATTGTACTTCTGGATATCATGATGCCGGAGATGGATGGATATGAGACCTGCCAGAGATTAAAAGAGAACCAGGAGACCAGAGATATCCCGGTCATCTTTCTGACCGCGTTTGCAGATACCGATAGTAAAGTGAGAGCCTTTAACCACGGAGCAGTTGATTTTATTGTCAAGCCATTTAACCAGCAGGAGGTGCTGGCAAGAATCAGAACGCATCTGACCATATCAAGGCAGCAGAAGGAGCTTGAAATGGCAAACAGCGCTCTTGCGCGTACAAACATTGCGCTTGCAAAGGCCAATGCATCCAAAGACAAACTCTTTTCAATTGTTGCCCATGACATGAGAAACAAACTGTTTGGCCTTACTGGCAGCATTGAGATGATGGAATCCTTTTTCAGCAATCTCAATGAGGAGGAGAAACAGCTCCACATCAGAAATATCTCCAAGGCTGCACAGCAGATGTATAAGCTCTTTGAAAATCTCTTTACCTGGGCAAGGGTGCAGACAGGAGGCATTGAGGTGGTGACTGAAAAGCTCAATGTTGGAAAGAGTGCTTATGAGACCATTGAGTTCTTCAAAGCAGATGCAGATGCAAAAGGGGTTGAGCTTGTATCTGATATAGAGGATGGGTGCGATGTCATGTATGATAAGAACATGCTTGCATTCATCCTGAGAAACCTTGTCCACAATGCCATCAAATACTGTGAAACCGGTAAATCAGTTACCATCTCATGCCAGCAGGAGAGTGACTACCACAGGATCTCTGTCACAGATAATGGCATTGGTATGAAAAAAGAGGTATGTGATGCTATTTTTGATGTGGGTACAAGATCGTCAAGACCTGGTACCCGCAAAGAGGGGGGCAGTGGACTCGGGCTGATAGTGGCCAGAGAGTTTGCAGAACTCAACAGTGGTAAGCTCACAATTGAATCAACAGAGAATGTCGGCACAAAGGTGATCTTATCCCTTCCAGCATCAAAAGGGGTCTGTGTTAAAGATTGGTGATATCTTCCGGCCACACCCCTCTCTGTGCAACTGCGCTCTGCATTTTTACATAAAACTTTTTCCACAGCAGCTGCCTGGTCCGGCACAGCCGGATCTCTCTCCAGGAGAGGAGCCACAACATGAGGTATCTCCACGTCCAGGAGCGCTGTTCTTTACAGGCCCGGAGAGCGAAGAGTGGGCAGAGATGAGTTTTTTCATATTCATGCCACCGCAATATCTGCATATGGGCAGTTGATCCGCACCAGCAATCAGAAGTTCGCTGAGTTTACCACAGTCAGTACATTCATAATCAAATAATGGCATTGCATCTCTCCTTCAAATTTCAAATTAAGATCGGATTTTCTCTCACATATCTTCAGCAATGGAGACAGTTCTGTCGCCAAGCATATTGACATAGCTTCCCATCTCATTGTCATACCAGCCATATATGACAGTCTGGGTCACAGGGACATGAATCGTTGTGGTGTTGAGAGTGGCAATAATACTCTGATCAAGCCCTGGAACTGCCGCCAGATCAATGTTCACCTCAGCGGTTCTGGTATGGGTTTCGTGCCCCTCAATGGTGGCGGCAGCTCTGGGGTTTCCAATCAAATCGCATGAGACATTCTGCTTGTCTGTGTAGTGCAGATATCCCCTTGGATCATTTTTTGCTGCCTGCCTGTAGATATCATTGATGAAATCTCTCCGTACAGGCTGCCCCTGAATATCCTCCTGAAGGTTGAGCACAAGAATGACAAGAGAGCCAGTGCTTGTTGGAATCCTTACTGACTCTGCAATGAATCCTATCTTCTGCATTTCAGGGATAACAAGAGCCAGAGCCTTGGCAGCCCCTGTTGATGTGAGAATAATGTTATTCAGGATACTTCGATTCTTTCTGAGGTCTGTCTTGCCAGCACCGGGAAGGCGATCAAGCACTTGCTGGGAGCCTGTTGCAGCATGGATAGTGGCCATTGAGGCAGAGAGGATCTTCTTCTGCCCAAGTACATCCAGAACAGGTTTCATCATATGGGCAAGACAGTTGGTGGTGCATGAGGCATTTGAGATGATAAGATGTTTTCTTGGATCATACATATGGTCATTGATCCCCATAACTGTTGTTATGACATCTTCAGGCATGGCACCTTTGAGATCCATACCCTTATCCTTGAGCTTGAACGGAGCTGAGACAACCACCTTCTGTGCGCCTGCTCTGAGGTGGCCCCTGACAGAGCCTCTGGGGTCATCAGCAGGCTGGGAAGGGTCAAGGAACTGTCCTGTGGTATCCACAACAAGAGATACAGAGTTCTCCTTCCATTTTATCTGTGAAGGGTTTCTGGCCTCTCTTAAAAACTTCACCCTTGTACCATCCACCATCATGGTACCCTCAGCCTCGTCAAGATCGCTTATGACAGAGGTACCATTGCAGCCGTGAAGGTAGGTGGAGAGTCGCCCATAGGTGGAGTCCCGCTCCATATAGTGAGCAATATCCTCCATTCCGCCTCCAACGTTTCTGCCCACATTTATGACAAGCTCATCAAACTCTCTTCTGTTGATGTGGTGCCATGCTGTGAGCTTGCCGATCCGTCCAAACCCATTGATTCCAAGTTTTTTTCTGCTTCCTTCAGATTCCATCTCTTTATCCTTTAATTGAGTATCGTATGTGTGGGGAAAAGCCGTTCTAATCTTCTCATCCCGACCACCATAAACATGAGTATCGTATATGGGGGAAAATCCCCTCTGTGCTTACCATAGATGATAAAAGGCAAAACAGAAGAGGGGATCTTCTGCCCCCTACAATTGATTAACAATAGGCAGTTCACCCTTGAACACAGATCCTTCATGGCCGTCCATGCTTAAGAAATCACCTGAACAGAGGGTGGTACTGTCAATAATACACCTCTTATCAATCTCATGGCACACCATGCTGCGGTAGCCCACAACACAGGTTTTGTCAAGTCTGTAGGCCACAATTGAGGCGTGAGAGGTCATCCCTCCCCTTGCGGTGAGAAGACCATCAGCAGCGTGAATTTCACGGATATCATCAGGCACTGTATCATTTCTCACCAGTATGAGAGAGGTGGCAGGTTCAAGTTTACGCCACCTCTTTATCTCCTCAAGGGTGAAGACCAGCCGTCCACTCATCGCCCCACCGCTTACACCTATGCCATTGCCCAT
>Ga0209800_10000640_pt1 | contig 49397 bp, 44 predicted proteins | sample Higcelweek8metaG_FD_187174 | JGI IMG/M metagenome (GOLD analysis project Ga0209800, IMG submission 187174) | Freshwater pond sediment microbial communities from the University of Edinburgh, under environmental carbon perturbations - High... | ecosystem: Environmental > Aquatic > Freshwater >...
TATGATTTGTACGCTATTCAGGCAGAAATGGAAGCTTTCTGTGAAAAACACACCATTTCAGAAAAAATAACAGGATTTGTATTATCAACAACGGAAGAAGTTTTACTTTTTCAATCAGATTATAGTAACATAAACATGAGCCTCTCATACTCCGAAAAGGATGAGGGACTTGTGCTGGTTTGCGAAAGTGCCGGAGCACCGGTTAATCCGTTGGAAGAAGGAGTACTCGAAGATGAAATCGGATTGCTTTTGATCAAGGCCCGGTGCGAAAGTGTTGATTACGAATATAAAAATCAAAAAAACAGACTCACTCTTAAGTTAAAAAAAGAATAACTGATTTTTTTTGAACTTTTAGGTAGTTAAACCCGATGACGATGTCTATTGGATTTTCAATTATACGAACAAACCATAACCACAAAAAATGAATACTGCCTTATTGATCATTGATATTCAGAACGACTATTTTGAAGGAGGAACCAATACGCTTAACGGATCGGAAAGCGCCAGCCTCAATGCCCGGCAAATCCTCGACAAATTCAGGACTGAAAATTTACCAATTGTACACATTCAGCACATAGCAATCAGCCCGACAGCCACTTTCTTTCTGCATGGTACTTATGGAGCAGAAATTCATGAAAATGTGAAGCCAAAAGAAAATGAGAAAGTTATAGTCAAACATTACCCTAACAGTTTTAGGAATACGGAGTTGCTTGATTTTTTACGTTCAAAAAATATTACCAATCTGGTTATTTTCGGAATGATGACCCAAATGTGTGTTGATGCAACGGTCAGGGCAGCCAAGGACTCTGGGTTCAACTGTGTGGTAATTGGAGATGCCTGTGCTACAAAAGATCTTGAAATTGGCGGAGAAAAAGTGAAAGCATCTGAAGTTCAAAAAAGTTTTATGGCCGCTTTGAATTATTTCTATTCGGAGGTAAAAACAACGAATCAGCTTTTACAGGAAACATTTGGGGAAAAATAAGATCTTTAATCTACGCCGAACTTACAAGTTATAAATCTTGCTGATCCTGGCTAATTTCTTATTCGATTCATTGGTTATATCATCAATTAACGAAAGGAAATCATGGTTGGTAATCTCCTTTATTTTATGTTCGGCAAAACATTTTTTGCTTGATAATTTTCCGTTCAATTTCAATGTTAAGGTATATAAATCCTCAAATTCCAAATTGGTATTCTCCAGTGCAGGAAGATCTAATGTGCAAATATCACCTTTAGAATCGGAAAAACCGGGAACAATAAGCGGGGCAGTAGTTGTATAACTTGAGAAGTCTCTTTTCAAAATCACATTGGCCTGAGGAAGTTGAAAATTCCGGGTCCACCATTTATCCAACACTTCTTCCATAGCGCTGTATGTTTGCGAAATACTATCGACCCTTTCGAGTTGAATAAGCTTTTCTTCGAGCAATTTAGTCATAGCCTCATTGAATGGCAAATCGCTTTCGAGCGCTTCAATCCCAAGCGTTGCACCGAGAAGGTTTGAATAATTATCTTCAAGTGAAAAACTGGAATAACGTTCGTTTAAAAAGGGAACGGAAGATGCTCCAAACCAGCTTGCAATTTCATGCCATACCGAAAGATCGTAAGCAATACGTCCGGCAAGTATCTTCATATTATCATCTGAAATATCAGCAGGAATATTCAATGCCAGCTTTTTAACTCCCCCTTCATAGCCCAGTTTAATCTCAAAATTTGGAATCCCCTTATGGGTTATTATAATGTAGTATAGATAGGCAGTCCAGTCGGAATGATCACGCAAATGAGCTATATCAATAAAACCTCCTTTTCGGGTATAAATAATCCCATTCCCCTCTTCTTTATTTCCAAGATAGTGGTGATTACCAATATTCGCGGCATCAGCTATCTCAGTATATCGATAAAAAGGTAAACCTACAACACCAACATCAGATCCAAATGCACAGCAAGTACGAATAATTCGTGGGGGAAGTGGTGGTTCTTTGGAGAATTCAATGCCTTTTGAAAAACAATGAAAGCCACTACCTGTCATTAATAAAAAAAAGAAAAAAGAAAAAAATAACTGTTTCATGGAGTAATTTACAATTCTAAAAAAGGTTAGGTTTTCTGATTTTAAAATTAAACAAAAAGACAACGTTAAAGAATGGATGATCAAAAAAAATAAAAATAAGAAAATCATCTTCCTATTTGATCCAAAATCTGTTCCATTAAAACTAAAAAAGGCAGGATTTCAACCCGGCCTTTCCCTTATCAAAAGATATATTTTACACTTCCCAAGTGTTACCACTTCGAAGCAGTTCATCAACACAGGTAATTTTACGTTTAGCTTGCACAACTTCAATTTGCTTTTCCATTTCCTGATCGTAAACAGGAGCTTTAACTTTCCTGATCACTCCAAAAGCTACCGGCATCTCAGGCCATGCCATGTTGATCAAAGCAGCATGCATGTAAATATCAACATCCTCTGCATCGTGAATGAGAATATCGTCCATGGTATATCCTTCCTGTCCGATCGTAACAGCTTTCAATTTCCCGTTTTTAATGACTAATCCCTGGTCACGATTCACGCCAAAGATCATTTTCTCACCATGTTTGAGGTATATCTGACGATCATCCCTGTCTTCAGCTTTTGTAATCGCATCGTGGATACCGCTATTAAAAATCACACAATTCTGAAGGACTTCAACCATCGATGTTCCTTCGTGGTTAGCCGCTTCAACAAAGATCTCCTGGCTCATCTTCATATTCCCATCAATGGAACGTGCAAAAAATGTACCTCTGGCACCAAGAACCAATTGTCCGGGGACAAAGGGATCTTCAACGGTTCCAAAAGGTGATGTTTTGGTTTTAAATCCCCTGTCAGTTGTCGGGGAATACTGACCTTTCGTAAGGCCATATATTTTGTTGTTGAAAAGCACCACATTAATGTCAACATTTCGTCTGATCATGTGAATAAAATGGTTTCCACCAATGGCCAGGGCATCTCCGTCTCCGGTTATTTGCCACACCTGAAGTTTTGGATTTGCCGATTTCACACCAGATGCAACAGCCGAAGCCCTTCCATGCAGAGTATGAAAGCCATACGTATTCATATAATATGGGAAACGCGATGAACAACCTATGCCTGAAATAACGGCGTAATCCGATTTTTTCTTTCCCAACCCGGCCATAACACGCTGAATAGCATTAATGATGGCATGGTCGCCACATCCCGGGCACCATCGTATTTCGGTAGAGCTTTTAAAATCCTTTGCATCATATATATACTCGCCCATGACTAATCCTCCATTACTTTAAGTACGTTTTCCTTTATTTCTTCTACTGAGAATGGCAATCCCTGAATTTTATTATACTGTAGATAGCTGAACTGCGGCAACATGTAGCGCAGGTAGGCCGAAAACTGCCCCATATTCAATTCACACACAACAATCTTTTTGTATTTTGAAAATATTTCAGCCGTATTTGCAGGAAGTGGGTTGATGTAATTAAAATGAGCCAATCCAACCTTTTTCCCTTTTTCAGTTAAATCGCGTGTAGCGCTGACCAGATGCCCGAAAGTTCCACCCCAACCTACAATTAACACATCACCTTCAGGGCAGCCTTCTGTTTGAAGATCGGGAACCAAATCGACACATCGAGCCACTTTATTAGCCCTGATTTCACTCATGAGTTGATGGTTTTCAGGCACCTGGTTTGCTGATCCGTTTTCATCTTTTTCGAGTCCTCCAATTCGGTGTTCGAAACCTTCCATACCGGGGATTGCCCATTCGCGGGCTAAAGTATCATCCGTCCGACGATATGGTTTGAAGGTAAGCGGGTCTTTTGCAATTCTTGTGGTTATCGATGGCATATCTGCCATTGAAGGAATTCTCCATGGTTCACTCCCATTTCCAAGAAATCCATCGGTTAATAACAATACCGGAGTCATTCTTTCAAGCGAAATTTTTGCAGCCATGTATGCATAGTAAAAACAATCGCTTGGAGTACTTGCAGCAATAACAACAACGGGGCTTTCTCCACTTCGCCCCCAAAGGGCTTGCATCAGGTCGCTTTGTTCTGTTTTTGTAGGTAATCCGGTTGAAGGTCCACCTCGTTGAACATTTACCACAACCAAGGGCAACTCAGCCATAACAGCCAAACCAATGGCTTCCGATTTCAATGCCAATCCAGGTCCTGACGTTGAAGTAACCCCAAGATAACCTGCAAACGAAGCGCCTATCGCTGAACAAACGCCTGCAATTTCATCTTCAGCCTGAAACGATTTCACTCCCAAATCTTTGCGCTCGGCAAGGGCTTGCAAAATATCAGTCGCCGGTGTAATCGGGTATGAACCAAGGAACAACCCAACGCCCGCTTTTTCAGCAGCAGCAATCAAACCCCACGCTGTGGCGTGGTTCCCGCTTATGTTTCTGTAAATTCCCTTTTCAATATCACCAGCAGGCACCAAATATTGAGGGGTTTCATGTTCCATGTTCATGCCATAATTATACCCGGCACGTAACACACAAATATTTGATTCGAGCAAATCGGGTTTCGCCCCAAATTTTGCAGCCAAAGCATCCTCAATAATTACAAGCGGACGGTTAAAAATCCAACTGACCAACCCAAGCGCCAACATGTTTTTGCTTCTCAAAATAGCTTTATTATCCATTTTTGAGTCAACAAGCGCTTCTTTTGTCAATGAGGTTATAGGAACTCCTATTTGGGTGTAATCCGATAAACCCAATTCAGTAAAAGGATCATCAGTGACAAATTTGGCCTTTTGAAAATTCTTTTCCGTGAACGAGTCCACATCATAAATAATTGTTGCCGAAGGCATTAAAAACTTAGCATTCGCTTTAATAGCTGCAGGGTTCATCGCCACCAACACATGAGCCTTGTCCCCGGGTGTATTGATTTTATTTTTTCCGAAATGAACCTGAAAACCGGAAACACCTCCCACAGTGCCCTGTGGAGCCCTAATTTCAGATGGATAATCGGGGAAGGTTGAAAAATCATTTCCGATCAATGCCGTTGCATCAGAAAAAAGTGTACCAGTTAGTTGCATCCCATCACCCGAATCACCCGAAAATCGAATTGCGACTTCTTCGAGTTCAATTACTTTTGAATCCTTCGTCATAATATGTATAAATGAATTTTTGCCGAAATTATTACTAATTTAACCATGCAAAAAAAACTTAAGTCATTAAAAAAACATGACTTTTGTTAGGTTTTTGACTTAACAAAAATAACCAACAAAGAGGAATATTCAAGCTTACAACATTTAATTAAGTGATAGACGTAATTTTTTAACTTTCATTTCATACAGTTTGTAGACAATATTGAAAAAATCTCTTTTCATTTGTTCTATTAGTTTAGATCAAGAATTCAGTAAAAAAAATAATTGAAAAATATGGCATTCTTAATTCCATTAAATGACAAAAATCCTCAGATTGGAACCAATTGTTTTCTAGCTGAAACTGCTGCAATAATAGGTGATGTAATCATTGGAGATAATTGTAGTGTTTGGTTCAGTGCGGTAATCAGGGGCGATGTCCACTATATCAGGATTGGTAATAATGTTAATATTCAGGACGGTGCAATCATTCACTGCACCTACCAAAAATCACCAACCAATATTGGCAACAATGTTTCAATTGCCCATGGGGCCATTATTCATGGATGTACTATACACGATAATGTATTGGTTGGCATGAATGCCGTAATCCTTGATAATGCTGTTATCGAAAGCAACAGTATCATTGCTGCAGGGGCTGTTGTCACAAAAGGAACTATTGTGCCTTCAGGGACTGTATGGGCCGGTTCGCCGGCTAAAAAGATAAAAGACATAAGCCCCGAGCTACTGAAAGGTGAGGTTGAACGTATCGCTAACAATTACGCGATGTATGCCAGTTGGTATAAATGATGTGCTGGATACATAATAGACTGAAAGACTGAATGAACTGAAAAACTGAATGAACTGAAAGTTTGAACAGATTTTGATTTTTTGCTCCTGAATGTTTTTTTAGAATTTGGAATTTGATTTTTGGGATTTGGAATTTACTACAGTTATGATACAACAAAAGACCATTTACCTGCCTCCGTTTCGCCATGGTTTTCACCTGATTACCAATATAATTGAGAGAGAGCTTGGCAATTTGCCCGATGCAGGAATGGTTAACCTATTGATCCAACATACCTCCGCAGCGCTTACCCTTAATGAAAATGCTGACCCTGACGTCAGGGTTGATTTTGAAACTTTCATTAATAAACTGATTCCCGAAAACCACCCTCTTTACACACACATACTGGAAGGTGCTGATGATATGCCAGCTCATATCAAGTCGTCAATTTTTGGAGCCAGCGTAACGATTCCGGTTACCAACCACCGGCTCAATTTGGGAATCTGGCAGGGAATCTATTTATGCGAATTCAGAAACCAGCCTGGTTCCCGAAAAATTATTGCCACCATCTTCAGCTAAAAACCCACCAATCCGATCAATGGATTCGGGAATGATTTTAAATCGTCATTCCAAATTTTATTTTTATCTTTATTCCTAATGGAAAAAAGTAATTCAATATTATCCACTAAAATCCTGATCCTTTTTTATTTTTTTGTCTTTATAATATTATCATCTTGCGACTTAGACGAAATCAGCAAGATTAATGATGTGAAAGTAAAAACAGAGACCAGAATTGCCCTTCCTCTTGCTTATGGCACAGTGGAATTACAAAGCCTCATCGACTATCTCGGCTCAGATGATTCGATGTTTATTCCCGACAAAGATGGTTTCTACTCTTTTGAACCAACAATCATTGATTTTGAATTTCCTGACACCTATTCTTTTCAAGGTTCTTTACTAAACTATTTATCTCACCTTGAACTACGAATTGAATCAGAGAACAGGTTGCCACTCGGAGTCTCAATTGAATTAGTTTTCTCCGATACAGTTTTATCCAAAAAAGTTGGACCTTCCATTTTTTGCGAACTTATAGAACCCGCTAAAATTGACCAGAACGGGAAAGTTTCTGAAGCATCTCACCATGTTGAAAATGTTGTTCTTACAAATGAATTAATTTCAGAATACCAAAAAGCGAATTCAATTCAAACAATCATCAGGTTGTATTTGCCTGAAATGGAGAATAAACCGATTTATTTAAACCAAAAAGATTTTCTCTCAATGAATATTGGACTTGTCGTTCAGGCAAAAACAACTGAGAATTAATGATTAATTTTTCAGAATGAAGAGCTTTATTAGAAAAATATATTTTGTCATAATCCTTTTCCAATGCTGCATCCTGAACATAAATGGTCAGGATAACCTGCTTTATTTCATGGGGAATATTCCGCAATCGAATTACATGAATCCTGCCCGACTTAGTGATCGATCAAAAGTAACGATCAATTTTCCGTTGCTTTCTGGCGCCGGATTTAAATTGAACAATAGTTTTTCATTGCGCGATCTGGGTCAAATTGAAGAGAATACGCTATTTATCGATTTAGGTCAGTTTTATTCAACCATTCCGTATAAAAACTATTTTTCTGAAACTTTTTCAATCCCTGTTTTTGGGTTTCAACTTCGTTTAAAGGATAAAAATTTCAGTTTTAATATTTTCGAAAATCAATCACTCCGATCAAGTTTCGATCGTGATTTAATTAAATTAATTGATAAAGGGAATAATGCTTTTATAGAATCTGACTTTCATTCAAATTTTGATTTTAATTTTCTTCATTACAGGGAATATTCATTAGGCTATTCACAACAAATAATTGAAAAACTGACAATTGGATCAAACATCAAATTACTGACAGGCTTTTCAACTTTTGATGTAAAGCGCTTAAACATTAGCATTGAAACAGGCAACAACCTCGAATTTGTAAAACTATCGGCCCTCGGAGATTACAATCTGAGCCTCCCTTTTTCAATTCATTCAGATTCAACTGAAAACAGAGAAAAGAAAGACTTCAAACCAGGCAGTTACTTCACAAACAGTTCCAACCGGGGCTTTGCCATTGACCTGGGTGCCAGGTATCAGCTTTTGCCCAAACTGGAAATCTCGGCAAGCGTGATTGATCTCGGATTTATTCATTGGAAGAGCAATGTTCAAAATATAAGCCATTCAGGGAGTTTTAACTGGAAAGGATTCGATCTTTCAAAACTAACCACCCAGCCCGTAGTTAATGAAGAAGCATACACCAACCCCTTCGATGCCATCCTTGATTCAATATCTGAGATGATGAATCTCCATTATGAATCGAATGCTTTCAACACGGGTATTCCAACCAAAATATACCTGGCTGCCAGCTATAAAGTAAGCCAAATATTTTGGGCCGGGTTAGTCAACAGGATCATGTTTTACAATAAACAGGTTTCAAATTCATTAACACTTTCAGGCAACCTTCAACTTGGAAGAATTTTTTCATTATCGGCAGGATATTCTATTATCGATAAATCGTTCAACAATCTTGCCTTAGGGACTGCACTCAAACTAGGCCCAATTGAAATATACTGTTTAACCGGTAATGTTCTGGCCTTAAATTTATTAAATGCTCAAAATTTTAGTCTTCAATTTGGGATGAATTTTATGTTTGGAAAAAATGAGTACCAACGAAGTGAATAAAAAAATAGAAATTCCATTGTTAAATCAAACATGAAGAATATTGAAAAAATGTAAATTAAAAGGTCAAAAGACTTTCATATTTAAAAAATATTCTCATATTTGCGTCAAATCATTCAAACAAGAAATGAAAAATTCGATTATCATATCGCTCATTAGTCTGCTCGGTCTCCTAATTCTAGGAAAGCTGAACTGAGAGTGGTATGTATAAATAGAAATTTAAAAACATATTGTAAACCATTCTCAGAAAACTGAGAATGGTTTTTTTTTAGCCTCCCCTTCCCGATGTACATCGGGACTCCAAAGGAGGGAAATGGATGCTACTAAAATAGAATGAATGATTTTTAAAGAATAATAAATCGCATATCATTCTTCCCCTTGGGGGAAGATGCCGACAGGCAGATGGGGCAAATTTGAACTTAAAAACAATTAAAATAATCATTATGAGCGACAGGTTGTACATTTTCGACACTACATTACGCGACGGAGAACAGGTTCCCGGATGCCAGTTGAACACTTTGGAAAAAATTGAAGTAGCCAAAGCGCTAGAGGAACTGGGTGTCGACGTTATCGAAGCCGGTTTCCCCATTTCGAGTCCCGGCGACTTCAATTCGGTGGTCGAAATATCAAAGGCCGTTACCTGGCCAACAATATGCGCATTAACGCGTGCAGTTGAAAAAGATATAGATGTGGCAGCTCAGGCTCTAAAATATGCAAAGAAAGGACGCATTCACACAGGAATCGGAACTTCACCCTATCACATCAAATATAAATTGAACTCAAACGAGGACGAAATTCTTGAACGTGCCGTGGCCGCTGTAAAGTATGCCAAAAAGTATGTTGAAGATGTTGAATTTTATGCTGAAGATGCTGGTCGCAGCGACAATGTTTATTTGGCAAAAGTGGTTGAAGCGGTTATCAAAGCAGGCGCTACGGTTGTAAACATTCCCGACACAACTGGTTATTGCCTGCCACACGAATACGGAGAAAAAATTAAATTCCTGATGGAAAATGTGAAAGGTGTTCACAAAGCAATCCTTTCAACTCACTGCCACAACGACCTTGGAATGGCCACTGCCAACTCGGTTAGCGGCATCCTCAATGGTGCCCGCCAGGTTGAAGTAACCATCAACGGAATTGGCGAACGCGCCGGAAATACCTCACTCGAAGAGGTTGTGATGATCTTTAAAAGCCGCGAGAAAGAGTTGGACATTTTGACCAACATCAACACGAAAAATATATTCAAAACCAGCCGGATGGTTTCGAGTTTGATGAATATGCCCGTGCAACCCAACAAAGCCATTGTGGGTCGTAACGCATTTGCTCACTCATCGGGAATCCACCAGGATGGCGTTTTGAAAAATCGTGAAAATTACGAAATCATCGACCCTAACGATGTGGGTATCAATGAATCATCAATTGTCTTAACAGCCCGTAGCGGTCGTGCTGCGTTGAAACACCACCTCGAAAACCTTGGAGTTACCTTGGAACAGGAAAAACTGGACAGTGTTTATCAGGAATTCCTGAAACTGGCCGATAAGAAAAAAGATGTTAAAGAAGACGATTTGTTGATGTTGGTAGGCGAAATCCGCCAGGAGAGCCACCGTATCAAACTCGATTTTTTGCAAGTTTTGTCTGGCAAAGAGGTTCATCCAATGGCGACTGTAAGGTTGTCAATTGCAGGCGAAAAGTTCACAGCAACCTCCGATGGGAACGGTCCGGTCGACGCAGCTATAAAAGCGGTTAAACAAATTCTCACCAGGCAGGTTACTTTAGAGGAGTTTTTAATCCAGACCATCTCAAAAGGTAGCGACGATGTTGGTAAAGTTCACATGACCATTCAGCACGAAGAACGGATGTATCATGGCTTTGGCGCTCATACCGACATCATTACCGCTTCAGTTGAAGCTTTTTTGGATGCTATCAATAAAATTACTGTGATTACAAAATAATTATGACAGCAAAAACATTATTTGACAAAATTTGGGATGCACACGTGGTGAAAGAGGTTGAAGGCGGCCCCAACGTGTTGTACATCGATCGCCACTTCATTCACGAAGTGACCAGTCCTGTAGCTTTTTTAGGGTTGAAAAACCGCGGATTGAAAGTTTTCCGTCCCGATCAAACCACTGCCACACCCGACCACAATGTGCCGACAGAAAATCAGCACCTTTCAATTGTTGATGAAATGTCGCGAAACCAGGTTGAAATGCTCCGCCGCAATTGCGAGGAGCATGGAATTACTCATTACGGACTGGGTAACGACGGACATGGAGTTGTTCACATTATTGGCCCCGAACAAGGACTTACCCAGCCGGGCATGACCATCGTTTGCGGCGATAGTCACACTTCAACCCACGGAGCTTTTGGCGCTGTTGCTTTCGGTATCGGAACAAGCGAGGTAGAAATGGTATTGGCCAGCCAATGCATCATGCAACCAAAACCAAAGAAAATGTTGATCACTGTGAATGGTGATTTGAAACCAAATGTCACAGCGAAAGATATTGTACTTTACATCATTGCTAAAATTTCGACCAGTGGAGGCACCGGCCATTTTATTGAATTTGCAGGTACCGCTTTCGAACAACTTTCGATGGAAGGACGCATGACTGTTTGCAACATGAGTATTGAATGTGGCGCTCGCGGAGGCTTAATAGCTCCTGACGAAAAAACTATCGAATACGTAAAAGGCCGCCAATTTGCACCAAAAGGTGAAGATTGGGACAAAGCCGTTGCTTACTGGAAAACCTTGAAAACCGACGAAGGCGCTGAATTCGATATGGCTTACAACTTCGATGCTGCCGACATTGAACCCATGATTACCTACGGAACCAATCCTGGAATGGGCATAAAGATCAGTGAAAAAATCCCAACCAGCGAGGGTCTGACCGGAAACGACAAAGTCAGTTTTCAGAAGTCGCTGCAATACATGGGGTTCAGCGAAGGCGAAGCCATTGCTGGAAAACCTATTGACTATGTATTCCTTGGAAGCTGCACCAATGGCCGTATTGAAGACTTCCGCTCTTTTGCACAATATGTAAAAGGTAAAAAGAAAGCCGACAATGTTGTTGTATGGTTAGTTCCCGGCTCAGTAGCAGTTGAAAAGCAAATCCGCGAAGAAGGGTTGGTTGAAATATTGGAAGCCGCAGGTTTTGAACTGCGTCAACCGGGTTGTTCAGCGTGTTTGGCCATGAATCCAGACAAAGTCCCTGCCGGAAAATATTCCGTCTCGACCACCAATCGTAATTTCGAAGGGCGCCAAGGCCCCGGTGCACGAACACTGTTGGCCAGCCCGTTGGTTGCTGCAGCTTGCGCGGTAACAGGAGTGGTAAGCCTCCCCTAAGGAGAGTGAATAGTATCTGCCAAATTTGGCAGAATGATATTTAAAAGAATTAGTAATCGCACCATGTTCTTCCCCTTTGGGGAAGATGCCGACAGGCAGATGGGGCTTTAATTATAAAAATATGGCAATAGATAAATTCATAAAATTACAATCTCCGGCGGTACCACTGCCAATCGAAAATGTGGATACCGACCAGATTATCCCTGCCCGATTTTTAAAGGCAGTGGAGCGCAAAGGTTTTGGCGACAATTTGTTCCGCGACTGGCGTTATACCAGTGGCAACACACCCAATCCCAGCTTCGTGATGAACAAACCTCAATATTCTGGAACAATACTGGTAGGAGGTAAGAACTTTGGAAGCGGATCGAGCCGCGAACATGCTGCATGGGCTATTTATGATGCCGGTTTCAAGGTCGTTGTTTCAAGCTTCTTTGCCGATATCTTCAAGGGTAATGCGTTGAATAACGGGTTACTTCCGGTACAGGTTTCACCCGAATATCTGGAAGAGATCTTCTCTACGATTGAGAAAAAACCAAAATCCACGTTTACTGTTGATCTTGAAAAACAAACATTCACCAACGATGTAACCGGCAATAGTATTGAATTCGAAATTACTGATTACAAAAAGATTTGCCTGTTGAATGGCTACGATGATATTGATTATCTGGTGGCCATGAAAGAGCAAATTGAGGAGTTCGAAACACCCCCCGCCCCCTAAAGGGGGGGGCACTGAGGTGCTGACTTAAAACTTTAGTTCTTTAAATTTGTTAAAGGAACTGAATTCCTGAATTTTGCCTATTTGTAACTACAAAGCAAATCGGTGTTAAAACTTAAATAAAATGAGCGACAGTAAGAATATTGTAGGAACTCAAGCCCCCCCTTTAGGGGGTTGGGGGATTGCCTTAATCAAAATAATGGACACCACCCTGCGCGATGGTGAACAAACAACTGGTGTATCGTTCAACGAGATGGAAAAGTTGAGCATGGCCAAAGTATTGCTCAACGATTTGAAAGTTGACCGCATTGAAGTTGCATCTGCCCGTGTGTCTGAAGGTGAATTCAGGGGTGTTAAACGCATCACCGATTGGGCTCGTGACAATGGACAGCTTCACAAAGTTGAAATATTGGGTTTTGTAGATAATGGCAATTCTATTGATTGGATTGTAAGTAGTGGAGGTAAAGTATTGAACCTTTTACTGAAAGGATCATACAAACACGTTACCGAACAGTTACGCCGTACCCCCGAGGAACATCTTGAAGATGCAATTAGAAACATTCGAATGGCCAACGAAAAAGGGTTAACAGTAAATGTTTACCTCGAAGACTGGTCGAATGGGATGCGCCATTCAAAAGAATATGTGCATTTTATGATGAAAGGTCTTTCCGGTGAACCGATCAGCCACTTTATGCTTCCCGACACACTTGGAATCCTAGCACCAGATGAAACATACAATTATTGCAAAGAGATGGTTGACACGTACCCCACCCTTGAATTCGATTTTCATGCACACAACGATTACGATCTGGCCATTTCAAACGTGTTCCATGCCATTAAAGCGGGGGTTATGTGCATTCATACAACAATCAACGGGTTGGGCGAACGGGCTGGTAACGCACCGCTTTCGAGCGTGATTGCAACCATCAAGGATCACATGAAGATGACTACCAATGTAGACGAAAGCAAGCTCAACATGGTAAGCAAACTGGTAGAATCGTTTTCCGGAATCCGCATTCCTACGAACAAACCATTGATTGGAGAATTCGTTTTTACCCAGTGTAGCGGCGTACATGCCGATGGCGATAGTAAAAACAACTTATATTTCAACGATTTGCTACCTGAGCGTTTTGGTCGTGAACGGAAATATGCGCTTGGAAAAACCTCAGGAAAAGCCAACATCAAGAAAAATCTGGAAGATATCGGTATTAATCTCGATGCAGAATCGCTTAAAAAAGTTACTGAACGGGTGATTGAGCTTTCGGACAAAAAGAACACGGTAAGTGCCGAAGATTTGCCTTATATCGTTTCCGACGTGTTAAGAAATCAATCGATTTCCCAAAGTATTGAAATGCACAATTATAGCATATCGAAGGCTTATGGGCTGAAACCAATCGCATCGGCAGCTATTAAAATCAACAATAAAATATATGAAGATACCTCGCATGGCGACGGTCAGTACGATGCCTTCATGAATGTAATCAAAAAGATATACAGGCGTTTGAGGAAGCCACTCCCGTTGCTGATTGATTACGCGGTAACCATTCCGCCAGGTGGTAAAACCGACGCTTTTGTTGAGACAGTTATTACATGGAAGGGGGAAAACGAGTTCCGCACCCGTGGCCTCGACTCTGACCAGACTGCCGCAGCAATTAAAGCTACTATGAAAATGCTTAATATTATTGAACAGAAGTTGCAATAGAAAAAAGTCATTGGTCATTAGGAAAAAGTCATTAGTCATTTGAAACCGAATTGATTATTTTTGTAAAAACATTTACTATGACAGCCTTAAAAATAACCGTAGATAATCAACAAAATGCATTGATGCTGATGAAAATGCTAAGATCAATGTCGTTTGTGAAAGAAATAGTAGCCGACTTACCGACGGATAAAGCCGACAATCAATATGATGGTCTTAAAAAAATTCTAAACGCTATTGAACCCGGTACTATGTTTTCAGAAATTAAGGACCCTGTCGAATGGCAAAAACAAATTCGTAATGAATGGTAGGCTGATTGATACGAACATTCTCATCTACTTGTCAAAAAGAGAAATAGAACTTGAGTCATTTTCCTCAAGGGATGCAAAATTGTATATTTCAGTAATCACTTACATGGAAGCATTGGGTTACCCATTCAGGAATTCAACCGAAAAATCAATCATTGAACAACTTTGTAGCCACATTGAAATAATCAACTTAAATCAGGATATTATTGACAAGGTTATTGAAATCAAACAAAGAAATCGGATTAAACTACCCGATGCGATTATCTTATCTACGGCAGCTTGCATGGGAATCGACCTCATAACCGCAAATGTTGGCGATTTCATGAGCATTGAACCTGCTTTGAAAATAATTAATCCATTGAAATAAAATAACTCTCAAACAACCTAATAAGATTTTTGGATTACTTTTTCCTAATGACCAATGACTTTTTTCCAATGACCAAATCCTCACCCGAAGCCATCCGCCGCAATTTCGACCAGCAGGTTGAGCGGTTTTCAAATATAGAAACAGGGCAAACCACGGCCATCGACTCGCCGTTGTGCATGGAACTGGTTTCGCAAGCGGCAAAACTCACCAATCCCAATGCTACCCGTATTATGGATTTGGGTTGTGGTGGCGGAAATTATGCTGTAAAAGTAGCCTCGCTCCTACCCCATGTCGATTGTACGTTGGTAGACATAAGTGGCAACATGGTTGAAGCTGCCAAAACAAGAGTCGAAAAGATAATCACAGGAAAAATAATAGCTATTCAGGGCGACTACCGCGAAATTGAATTGGAAGAAAGCAGCTACGACATTATCACTGCCGGAACCACTCTTCACCATTTGCGCGAAGACGATGAATGGGAACTGGTCTTCACCAAAGTTTACAAAGCCCTGAAACTGGGCGGAACGTTTTGGATCAACGATATTGTGATTGGCGAAACCGACGAGCTTACCGAAATGATGATGGGCGGTTGGTTGAGCGAGTTAAAAAAACAGATCAGCGATGAAGAAATTGCCATGTACCGCGAACGTTACGAAAGCGAAGACACGCCACGAACACTCTCCTATCAGCTTGAACTGATGAATAAAATTGGCTTTTCAAAAACCATTGTTTTGCATAAGCATTTTAACTTTGCAGCCTTTGGAGGGATAAAATAGAACTTGTATTTCAATGAAATGCGTAAATTTGCAAGAAATTGATCATCATGAACCGAGAACAACTTTTAGATGAAACCATCCAAAAACTGAATAAACTTCCAAGTGAAAAGATTCAGGAAATAAATCATTTTGCGGAATTCCTTCTGAGCAAAATTGATGATAAAATTATTGTGGAAGGTATTGCTGAAATGGCTGCAAAATCGAAGGCTTTTGATTTCTTAAATGATGAAGAAGATAATTATTTGGTAAGCGACATTTCAGAAAACTATCAAACTAAGAATCCAAATATCAACGTTACATTATCCCTAAAAAAGAAAACCCTTGCAAAAGCAGAACACTTTGCCCAAAAACACAATACGAATCTGAACACACTAATTGAAAAATACCTTCAAACCATTATCAAAAAAACAAAAGCCGAAATTGAAATAACTCCACGGGTCAAAAAGCTCATTGGTATTATTGAATTAAATGATGATGCCGACGTTAAAGATGAGTATAGGAATTACCTAATCGAAAAATACAAATGAAGAAAGTTTTCCTGGACACAAACATTGTAATTGATTTATTAGAGAAAAGAGAACCTTTTTTTAATGTTGCCGCAAAAATATTTTCACTTGCAGACAATCAAGTCATTGAACTATATTGCTCTGCCCTTTCCATTGCCAATATTTATTATATTTTATTTCGGAACAAAACAAATGATGACGCATACGAAATTCTGAATGAACTTATGGAATTTATGAATATCCTGTCATTCAGCGAGAAAACAATCAAATTATCCCTTCAGAACAGATCTTTTCTTGATTTTGAAGATGCCATTCAACATTCTACTGCTGTAGATAATCAAATGGACGTTATTGTGACAAGGAATACAAACGATTTTAAAGCAGCAACAATTCCCGTAATGACATCAAATGAAATCGTAAAATACTTTGAAAATTAAATATATCATGGGTAAAACACTCAACATTGCCGTATTAGCCGGCGACGGAATCGGGCCTGAAATCATTGATCAGGCACTGAAAGTAACCAAAGTAGTTTGTGAAAAATTCGGTCACGAACTAAAGTACAAACACGGCATTACCGGAGCTTGTGCCATCGACCAGTTAGGCGACCCCTATCCTCCCGAAACCCATCAACTTTGTATGGAATCAGATGCCGTTCTTTTTGGCGCTATTGGCGATCCCAAATACGACAACGACCCAACAGCAAAAGTGCGCCCTGAACAAGGCTTGCTTCGTATGCGCAAAATGCTTGGTTTGTATGCCAACCTGCGCCCTGTTGAAACGTTTGAATCGTTGCTGCACAAATCGCCGCTCCGTTTGGATTTGGTGAAAGGCGCCAATTTCATGTGCATCCGCGAATTGACCGGTGGAATTTATTTTGGAGAAAAGGGCCGCAGCGAAGATGGCAATACCGCTTTCGACAATTGTGTGTACACCCGCGAAGAGGTAGAACGCATCCTGAAACTGGGATTCGAGTACGCCATGAAACGCAATAAAAAACTCACCATTGTTGACAAGGCCAATGTGTTGGAAACATCGCGTTTGTGGCGTCAGATTGGTCAGGAAATGGCACCAAAATACCCTGAAGTGGAAACCGAATTCATGTTTGTCGACAATGCGGCCATGCGCATCATTCAATGGCCAAAAAGCTTCGACGTAATGGTGACCGAAAACATGTTTGGCGATATTCTTACCGACGAAGCCTCTGTTATTACCGGCTCATTGGGCTTGCTTCCTTCAGCATCAATTGGCTTGCACACAAGTGTATTTGAACCCATTCATGGCTCATACCCGCAAGCAGCAGGGAAAGACATTGCCAACCCAATTGCCACCGTACTTTCAGCAGCCATGATGTTCGAATACGCATTCGGCATGATGGAAGAGGGCGCGTTGATCCGCAAAGCCGTTGACGCATCGCTCGAAGCAGGCATCGTTACCGAAGACATTGCTGGTGAAGGCAAAGCATACAAAACATCGGAAGTTGGCGACTGGATTACCAATTATATCCGACGTTGAATTACCCCGATATTCATGTCGGGGATCTTGGAACCTTTGCAAATGCGGGCTTTAGCCAAATGATCATCTTATAAATGGATATATTTTAAATAAATTGGAATGAATAAAACGGACTGGAATCCAAACTTGTATCTGAAATTTGACAAGGAAAGGACACAACCTTCAATTGACTTGGTGTCACGGATAATCTTTAACTCCCCATCAAGAATTATTGATATTGGTTGCGGCCCTGGAAACAGCACCCAGGTGTTGGTTCAACGGTGGCCCGATTCTGAAATCATTGGAATTGATAATTCGCCAGCCATGATTGAAAAGGCGAAGAAAGATTATCCAAACCAGGACTGGCAATTACTTGATGCAGGAACGGATGAAATTGCAGGGAAATTTGATATCATCTTTTCAAATGCAACCATACAATGGATACCTGACCATGCCAATTTATTAAAGAAATTTCACAACATGCTTTTTGACAATGGTGTCCTTGCTGTTCAGATTCCACTTTTCTGGGATATGCCTTTAGGAAAATCTATTGCGAATATAGCTGAAAACAGGCGCTGGAAATCGGAAACACAAGACGTTACATCGCTTTTCACCATTCATGATTCTTCTTTCTATTACGACATTTTATCGGATCTGTTCCATTCAATAGATATTTGGGAAACAGATTATATTCACATTCTTGATTCTCAAATCTCAATTTTAGAAATGATCAGGAGTACCGGACTCAGACCTTTTCTGGATCGATTGCAAAGTGAAAATGATAAGAATGACTTTGAAGCGATGGTGCTAAAGGAAATAAAGAAAGATTATCCATTGCAAAAAGATGGGAAGGTTTTGTTTCCTTTTAAACGATTGTTTTTTACAGCAAAAAAGTGATTCATTTCAAATACACGCATACACAACCCGGGGCTCCTGCTTCGGGTTTTGTTTTTCTAAATTTAATCACGAACTCTTTTGTTCAAATAAATCCGTGTTAACTCTTGATAAGAAAGCTCCATCTGCTTATATTTAATCAATAGATTATACAGCCTTGCCCAATTCAAGGTTGGAGTGACTAACATCTATGTTGAATCTGTACTATGAAGACTGAAAAGCTGAAAGAATTAGATGAAATAAGAAGTCGTTTGGTTAATATCTCACTGGTTATTGCCTCTGTTGCAGGACTATCTCTATTGAGCACTTCATTGTTAAGAGCCATTAAAGTTGATGTTCACGCCTATTTCTATTTACACATTCCCATCTACCTGATAATATTGATTGTAACTATCTTCAGGAAAAAGCTCCCCTATGGCATTCGAGCTTATACGCTGATCGCGATGATATTTCTTATCAGCGCAATCGACTTTTTAAAAACAGGTTTTTTAAGCGCCGGCTTCCTCTCCTTTACTGTTGCGACCATTGTCACTGCCCTTTATTTCGATTTCAGGAAAAGCCTTTGGGTGATGACTGCTTCAATAGTTTATATTTCATTGGTATATGCCCTATATCGAAATGGAATGATTTCATTCAATATCGATTACAACAGCTATGCAACCATGCCGATAACGATTATTATGCTTTCACTGAACATCGTACTGTATGGCTTAATCATTTCATTTTCTTTACGACATGTACAGCGCAATCTTTTTTCGATTATTCAATCGCTCAAAATAAAAACCTCAAGTCTCGAAGAGACAACCATAAAACTTCAGGATGAGATTAAAGAGAGGTACAATTCAGAGCAAAAAGCAATTAATAGCGAAAAAAACTTCAGGAATATTTTTGAGAAAAGTTCAGAAGCCTTACTGGTTATTGGAAACGACCGGTCTATTCTTGATTATAACGAGGCCTACGTCCAGATGTCTGGCTCCAATGAAAATCAAATATTCTTATTGAATTATGAATCATTTCTTTCAGAGGAGAATCACGAACGATACATACATTACTTCGACAACCTCGACACCTTTCCCAGTAAATTCGAACTTAGCATAGAAACCCCCAATGGACAAAAATTCTTTGAATGTTCTACCAGTATCATCAATTACTTCGGAAAGAAAGCAGTACTTTTTATGATAAGGGATTTTACTGAACGAAAAGAGCAGGAAAAAAAGAATTATCTAACTGCCATTGACGCTGAAGAGAAAGAACGACTTCGATTTTCGAAAGAGCTCCACGATGGTCTTGGCCCCTTGCTTTCAACACTCAAAATTTATCTTGAAGTATTTTTCACCAATCCGAATGACGCTGAAATACGTGAGCGCATTGAAAGCACGCTCACCGAATCGATCAAAAGCGTGAAAGAGATTTCAAACAATATCAGTCCATACATCCTTGAAAACATGGGATTGGTAAAAGCTGTCGGTTCTTTTGTTGAAAAAATAAAATTTGGGAAGAAGCTTGAAATTGATTTCCATTCGAACCTTAACTTCAGGCTAAAACCAGAAATTGAAATATCGATTTACCGTTATCTGACAGAGCTTATTACCAACACACTGAAACATGCCCAGGCATCAAAAATCAATATCAATATTGAAGAAAACAATAATAAGTTAGAAATCCATTATTCCGATAACGGAATAGGTTTCAATATCGACGATGTTTCACTAAATTCGAAAGGAATTGGGTTGTATAACCTGCGGAGCCGTATCGAAAAACTGGGTGGAAGAATTGAGATGAATGCTGCGCCCGGCGAGGGTTTTTCAATACTCGCCACGTTGAAAATTGATCATAAACAGGATTAATGATGAACTACGAACCGATCAAGATTATGATAGTCGACGATCACGACCTCTTTCGTGAAGGAGTTAAATATATCCTGTCGAAAGTCCCTGAATTTCAAATTGCAGACGATGCTTCAAATGGAGTTGAATATTTGGAAAAATTAAAAACGATAAGACCCGACATTGTTTTGATGGACATCGACATGCCCCGAATGAACGGGTTTGAAGCTACCCGTCGGTCACTCGAACTTTACCCTGATTTAAAGATCATCACTCTGTCGATGCACGGCGACCAGGGGCATTACCTACAGATGATTGAATTGGGAGTAAAGGGATTTGTACTGAAAGATGCGGGAATTAGCCAGCTAAAAGATGCGATTAATGAAGTATATCGAGGAAGAAACTATTTCTCGCAGGAATTGCTCATGAGTATTATCCTTAAAAAGAACCAATCACCTCATGGAGAACAACTCCGGCATCAACTCGACATATCGGAGCGTGAAGTTGAAGTGCTCCAGTTAATATGTAAAGCCTTCACGAACAAGCAAATTGCCGACACCCTTTTCATTAGCCCCAAAACAGTTGAAGGTCATAAAGCCAAACTAATGGGAAAAACCAACTCGTCGAACTCATTAGCTCTGGTTTTGTTTGCCATCAAAAATCATTTAGTCGAAATTTAGCCTTTTCCCTCCTTCCCCTGTGAAAATGAGGGTTTCCCCTTGTCGAAAAACAGATGATTTTACCTGTTCGGAACAAATTATTACCCTGCCATTCTTTTTGTCAATGTCTATTAGTTTTGCCTCCGATGATAACAGGAAAAATGGGGAACGAAAAGCTAAAGATTGTAATTATAGACGATCATCAGGGGTTTATTAACGCTGTAAAAATTTTTTTAAGAAACCGCCATGAGATTGAAATTGTTGGGGAAGCCAACGATGCTTTTCAGTTTCTGGAAATCATAAAAACAACCATCGCCGATATTGTCCTCTTAGACATTAATTTACCAGAGATCGATGGATTAACAGCCGGTAAAGAAGCGCTCATTATTGATAGAAGATTAAAAGTACTGGGAGTAACCATGTCCGACGATTACAACATCCATTTGAACATGCTTCAAAACGGTTTTTCGGGGGGAATTTTGAAAAACCAATTTACAAATGACTTTGATAAAGCAATAAATAAGATCAAAAACGGGGGTGTGTATTTCCCTGTGTTGAACAAGTAAAATGAAAATTGGAGGAGGGAAAGAGTATGAATCGAGATTATGTGAACATCATGCTATTTTTGGTGTTGGGGTTTCCAATGAAAGAACAATCGGAAGGAGTCCAAATAGTAAGCTTATCTGACAATAAAAAACTCCAATTAGTCTATTATAGAATATCATACCCTATGAATAGGCTACCAAAAAATCGTTTTTAACGATAAAAATCAACAAAAAATTAAAAGAATGATTGGGGGAAACAGTACCCCTGATAAACATAAATTAAATTGTGGAAGGGGAAAATTATGAATCCGATTGTAAAAGACATGTTGCTTATTTTTGGTCTGGGAATTCCGGTAACAGTAGTTTTATTAAGATTGCTCTTTAAAAACAGCATCTTTTTTAAGATGGGGCTTTTTTGGGCAACTAACATTTTTATAATTACCGTAAGTACAAAACTTACTGATGCTTTCCCCCAACAATATCCACAGACTATATCCTTACCATTGGGCATTGGAATATCGGCCCTGCTGGTCTTTCTGATATACAAAAGCATAAAGAAACCGCTAACCGATTCATTGAAAAACGTTGAATTGCTATCGAAAGGAGAGCTGAACATCAGCATCAACGAACAAGATGTATTACGCAGAGATGAGCTGGGTGTTTTGGCCAAATCGTTAGGAAATTTATCGATGGTTTTAAAAGAAACTATCGGAAATATCAACAATATTTCATTTCAGATTAATAGTGCCAGCACACAACTCAGAGCTACTGCCGACGATCTTTCATCGGGTACCAGCACTGAAGCCGCAGCAATTGAAGAGATCTCTTCGTCGATGGAAGAAATGGTGGTAAGTATAAAAAACAACGCTGAAAATTCGAACCGAACCAATGAGATTGCACGAAAGGCGAACGAGTCGGTCAATGAAGGAAATGATTCAGCTCAGACTGCAATAAATGCGCTAAACGAAATCACTCAAAAGGTTCAAATTATCAACGATATTGCTTTTCAAACGAACATTCTGTCACTGAATGCCGCCGTAGAAGCAGCCCGTGCAGGGGAACACGGACGTGGGTTTGCCGTGGTAGCCAACGAGGTGCGCAAACTGGCTGAAAACAGTAAAATTGCCGCTACCGAAATACAACAAATGTCGAATAATGCGGTGAAGATTTCTCAAAAAGCGAGCATAAAATTAAATGAAAGCATCCCTCTCATGGAGTCGACAACCGAACTTACAGAATTGATAAATACTGCAAGCCGGGAGCAGGACCTTGGTTCACAACAAATCAATAATGCCATCAGCGAAATCAATATCAATATCCAGTCGAACGCAACAACTGCCGAAGAGATGTCGGCCAGCGCCGAAGAATTGGAAAAATATGCCAGTGAATTAGTCAGCAATATCGCTTTCTTCAAGATGAAAGGCAATCGTACTGTAAACAAAGAAATTAGTTCCGAAAAAAACAGAAATCCAAAAATTCACATTAACATGGGAATGAAAGAAGCGGTATGCCTATAAAACGCCAAACAATTAATTACACAAAACAATAATAAACTGAGATAAAAAGGGGATTTTTCACTTTAAGTGGTTTAAGGTTAGAGAAAAAGGGCTGTTCCAGATTTGGAGCAGCCTTTGTTTTTTACATTCTGCTTTAGAGCCATTAAGATGATTATCAACAAGAAAAAAGTGGGAAAGATGTAAATCTCCACTTAAAATATATAACAACTTTTATCCTTAAAGCATCCAACTTTGTAATGTGGAAATCTTTTCACAACTGTTCCGCCAGTTGCGGATAAAAATTAGAAGATGAGAAGCATACAAAACATATTTGGTTGGTTGACTATATTGACTACCCTGTTTTTATTTCTGGCAACGGGTTGTAAAAAAGAGGATGACCTGATTAGGGATACAACTTTCAACTTAAAGGTTGAAGATGTGCTTGGGGTAACCGGCACGGTAACTTTTTCGGAGTACAATAACGGATCAACAACCATCGATATCATTCTGAACAATGCCCCTTCAGACACCTATCCTGCTTCACTTTGCCAGAACTCTGCCGTTGAAGGGGGTGCTGTTGTCATTACACTTAACTCTTTAGGCAAAACTGGCGAAAGCTCCACGATTATATCATCGATGTCTTACAATCAACTAATAGCTTACGACGGACATATCAAAGTACTCAAAAGCTCTAACCCCGAAGTAATACTTGCAATGGGCGATATTGGCGGAAATGTTATAACAACATCCAAACAAATGTACACACTGAATTTAGTAGGAATATATGGAGTAGCGGGAACCGCTTTATTTGAAAAAAGAGTAAATGAAAACACATTGGTAACAATATCTCTTACAGGCACAATAACCGGCGAATCTTATCCTTCTTCTATAAACTTGGGATCGATTGCCTCAGTTGGTGGTGGTCCGATAGTAAGAACATTGAACAACGTAAACGGAACCTCGGGATATGGTTATACGAATATCAGAAAATTAGACAGTGGGATTGCAATTACTTACGATAACTGGCTAGTTTACGATGGTTATTTAAATGTATATCAAACGGCTGCAACTATCGAAAATGTAATTACCCAGGGCGATATAGGATCGAATTAGTTTGTTTTCTTCTTATAGAATCTTCATAAAACCCACAAGCGATCATTGTTATGTCTGCTTGAAAAATTATTTGCGAATGAATCTTCAACGAATACTATTCCAGAAACACCAGCATTAATGATGGAGTTCCAGATTGGCAACAATGTTTTCCTGAAAACAGTAGAATTTATTGACTCACAGACTGCACCCATCGAAAGCTATGTAACATTCAATGTGAAGGGGCTAAAGAAGCGTTCACCTCCTTGTCGTTAGAGATCAAAGATGAAAATGGAGTTATACAGAATTTTGGACCCTACACAAGGGAAAAGGTGAGTATGCCCGGAAAAACAATTATGGATAAGCTACCAAATGGTCACACCAACCATCATCGGAACAGAAGAGATTAACTCCAATTTGATGGGACAATGAGGCAAAGAGTGTTATTATCAAAAAAATGTGTGAATAATGCAACTATTGACGAAAGTTGTGTAACACTTATTTCTGTTTGGCGGGATACATTTACAATACATTCAAACTCATTCAATAATATCAAATACATGCATACAGGAACCAACCTCAGTATAGCCATCAATAACCTGATCGTAAGTTATACCGACGATGGTCCGGGAAATGCCCCTTCAATCATTTTCATTCACGGCTTTCCATTGAACAAATCGATGTGGAGGAATCAAGTGGACGCATTGAAGGAATCTTACCGGGTGATTACTTATGATATTCGCGGGCATGGAAACACTGAAAACGGCACCGTCGAATTTTCAATTGGACTTTTTGTCAGAGACCTGATAAGCTTCATGGATACGATGAAGATTGACAGAACAATACTTTGCGGTTTTTCGATGGGGGGTTATATTGCATTGAAAGCGGTTACGAATTATTCGACAAGGTTTATTGCACTTATTCTGAGCAATACCAATTGTACGGCCGATTCACCCGAAGCAATTGCATATCGGATGAGAACCATTGAAATTTTAAAAGAAGGCACCATAGGAAAATTTGCCGATGTAAACTTGAAAAAGCTATTTGCCAATGATTCTTCAACCGATACTATTCCAGAGATTGAACTAGCAAGGGAAATGATCGTAAATACTTCAAAAAAATCACTTTGCAGCACTTTACTTGCATTATCTACACGCGATGAGACCTGTAGTGTACTGGCCGGAATAAAGGTGCCTGTACTTATTCTTGTGGGGAAAGAAGATGTAATTACTCCTCCCGAAGCAGCCATGTTCATGCACAAAAAAATAAAAGGTTCAACCATTCACATCATTGAACATGCAGGTCATTTATGCAACCTGGAAAAACCGGGTGAGTTCAATGACCAATTGAAGAAATTTCTTTCATCGATAAACACAATTGAGCGTGATGGGAAAAAACAAATTTAATAATGCTGTTAAAATAGTTACAAAAACCTTTAAAAATTGGAACGATCGCGATCCCTTTCGCGAAGGTGCCATTATTGCCTACTATGCCATATTCTCATTACCGGGTTTATTGGTTTTGACGATTGCTTTAGCTGGCTACTTCTTTGGTGCAGATGCGGTTAGCGGTCACTTGCAACATCAGATCTCCAAGGCAATAGGAAAAGAAACCGCTATTCAAGTTCAGTCAATAATTGTTATGGCTTCTAAAAGCAAAGATTCGGTATGGGCAGCTATTGTTGGCATTGCGACAATGTTGTTTGGTGCTACAGCCGTATTTTCACAACTGCAGAAATCATTAAACAACATCTGGAACGTGGAAGTAAAAACTAAAAGATCGGGTATTTGGATATTTGTAAAAACCAGGTTGTTTTCGTTTGGATTGATCGTTTCGATTGCCTTTTTGTTGCTTATCTCTCTGGTATTAACGACATTGATTTCGGCCCTTAGTGTTTGGATACAGCAATTTTGGTCTGAGTCAGTATTGCTATATTTTAAAGTATTCAATGCGATTTTCTCCTTCGGCTTCATTACCCTGTTATTTGCAATTATGTTTAAGGTTTTGCCCGATGCTAAGGTCAAATGGAAATCGGTATGGATTGGTGCCGTGGTAACTTCAATATTATTTGTAATAGGTAAAACAGCCCTGGGATTATATTTTGAAAAAGCCAATCCCGGATCAGGTTATGGTGCTGCCGGTTCAATAATCCTCATTTTGCTTTGGACCTCCTATTCATCGATGATTGTTTTCTTTGGTGCCGAGTTCACTAAAGTCTTTTCCGACCACTATTACGGAGTGGCTCCCCCAAACGAATTTGCAATAAAACAACCCGATAGCGACAAAAAGGCCAATTAGAATTCAATTAATTAGAAGTTTAAATAGTCATAAAGAATGTATTCTTAGAATAAAGTTGATATGAACCTCTCTTTTCAAAAAATGTTTTTTGCAATAGCCACCGTTTTCGCCCTTTTTGCATTCCTGGTTTTGGCTAAATCCATTCTTATTCCGCTTAGCATTGCGTTGCTTTTATCGTTCATTCTATTACCATTAGCAAAAAGGTTTGAATCGTGGAGAATGAATACGATACTTTCTGCTTTTCTCTCCATTTTCGCAATGTTTTTAACTATTGGAGGTGTCATCTACTTTTTTTCATCTCAAATTATCGGACTATCTGATGAATTTTCAGACTTTAAGGATCGGATAATCCTTCTTTTTGCTGATGTCACCCTATTTCTCAACAACAATGTAAGCTTTGTTCCCAATTTGGAAAAAAATGAACTGATTGAACGAATGCAGGAATGGCTTAGCCAATCAACTGGCTCATTGGTGAGAAAAACGGTTAGTAACACAGCTACTTTCTTCGTCGGGTTGCTGGCAACAATTGTATTTACCTTTCTGATATTAATATACAGAGATGGTTTAACGCTGGCATTTACCCGATTTTCGCCCGAAGAAAAGAGAGAGAGGGTTCGAAAAATGTTTAAATCAGTTCAGCAAGTCGGTCAAAAATATTTGTTCGGACTTATACTCCTCACAATTGTTATAGGATTAGCGAATAGCTTTGGTCTTTGGATTATCGGCATCGACAATCCCTTCCTTTTCGGCTTTCTGGGCGCTACGTTGGCCATCATTCCTTACATCGGCACATATTTGGGAGCAATAATTCCTATTCTTTATGCTTTTATGTCGTATGATTCGCCCTGGAAGGCAATTGCAGTTGCAATTTTATTTTGGTTCGTTCAATTGATAGCCGATAATTTTCTCACTCCAAAAATTGTAGGGGGAAATTTAAAAGTCAATGCCTTAGCAGCCATCTTATGTTTGTTTATTGGCGCTGCTGTTTGGGGTATCGCCGGAATGATATTGTTTTTACCTTTTGCTGCCATGTTAAAAGTGGTTTGTGAAGAATTTGATGAACTTCAACCAATTGCACAACTAATCGGACAACAGAACTATAACAAAAAGGATATTGACAGAAAAAGCATCGGAAAATTGATTGAAAAGATAAAGAGCCAGGGCTCTAAAAGAAAAGTGTGATTAATACAAATTAAACCTCAAATTATACAATAGTGTATCGCACTAAAATCTTTATCTTTCATTGAACAAAAAACAATAATCATGCAAAATCAAATTGACATCAGGGAAGCGTTAAAGCAAACATGGGACATTGGAAACAACCAACAAAAGGCTACAATTGGCTCATTTAAAGGGCAAGATAAAGAAGTATCGTTATTGATTCGCGACATATTTGGCGGAGAAATTTTAAAGACTTCCGAAGAAAAGGGGTGGCACTTTTATAATCGTATTGATGGAGAGCGAATAGATTTCACTGATACAGAAACGGAAAATTCATCGAAGAAGGTTTACTTTGAAGATATTCCTTCTACACCCGAAGAGACATGTCCATTTATTGAGACAGCCGACTACTCTCAATTCTACACAAAATTCATTAAGGCTTTTGAAGAAATTATTGGCCTAAGGTATTACCACCAGGAATATATTGCCTGATATTCCAGCTTACTGTTTCTTGTCAGGCACTTTTAGTCCTGCATCACCTATAACATTCTTCTCCTTACTATTTTCCAATTGAATTGGCTTTTGCTTTGTCTTTGAAAAAACCTCGTAACAAAAAGTTGTGTTGAGCCGCTTCAAGGTCTTCATCCAATTTTTTAGAGCCACTCTCTAAGTTTCTAATCGTCGCTTTTAACCGGGCACCCGTCTCTTCATCGTGCAACAATACACCAATTGATGTGTTTGGATTATTACCCAACTGTTTAAGATTTGTTATAAAAACCGATGCGGTATCGGCTATTTGGCGTAGTTGCAAAACAGATACTTTCAGCGAATTAAATACAACGGTATCAGTTGTCAATTCATTGGCAAGGGTTCCTTTTTTGTTAAGGTTTTCGCTAAAAACGGCCAATGATCCGGCTATTTGATCTGCCTTTTCAGTTGCCCGTTGGAGCGATAAAGTGGCTGCATTGATGTTAACATACACGGTGTTGTCGTTCAGCAATTTCCCTAAGGTTCCTTCACCTTCGACCAACTTTTTGCTTAGGGTTTTAAAATCGTTAGTTATGGCCAATATGTTTTTGTTATTTTCCTGTAAGGTATTGATCATGTCCTCGGTAGTAAACGTTTTTTCTACCTCTAAGGTATCACCATCATTTACCGGGGCAAACTGTTCTGTACCTCCGTAAATAACTAAGATTTTATTTCCAATAAATCCGTCGCTGCTTATTTTCACTTTGGCATCTTTCCGAATGTACTGTTGTGTTTTTTTATCAACCATCATGGTTACCTCGACTTGCGATTTTCCAAAAAAATCGAGATTGCTAACCGTACCGATCTTCACCCCCGAATACCATATATTGTTTCCCTTTTGCAAACCACCCACATCGTCGAAGAGCGAAACTACCTCCATTTTTTTTGTAAATGTTTCGTGTAAATCGCCTATTATCAGAATTCCTGCTAAGAGAAATACCATTCCGATAAAAACAAAAATACCTACTACTACTGCTCGTTTATTTGGTGAGTCTTTCATTTTTTTATTGTATAAAATTGTAATTAAAGAAACCTTTTACCTGTTCATCATCCGAAGCAAATACCTCGTCAAAATTTCCCATCTTCAGAAATTTACCGTCGACCAACATTGCTATACGGCCTGAAGTGTTTTTGGCACACGTTAGGTCATGGGTAATAATTACCGAGCTGGTTTTATATTTCTGTTGAACATTGTTGATCAACTCAATTATTTCGGTACTTGTAATGGGATCTAACCCTGCAGTTGGCTCATCGTAGAGCATAATTTCAGGTTTAAGAATAAGTGTGCGGGCGATGCCTATTCTTTTTCGTTGCCCGCCCGACAAATCAGAAGGCATCTGATGTAATTTATCGGAAAGACCAACTGCATCAAGCACCTCATCAACAGCAAAATCAACTTCCTTTTTCGTCAGGCTTTTAGTATTCATGGTAAGCGGAAATGCAAGGTTCTGACAAACACTCATACTGTCGTATAAAGCGCTGTTTTGAAACGAAAATCCGATGCGCAATCGAAGAGCATCCAATTCGGCGCAACATAGTTTATCGACTTGTTTTCCCAGAACAACCACTTTGCCTTCATCGGGCAAAAGCAACCCTACGATAATTTTTATTAGAACAGATTTGCCTGAGCCTGATTTGCCTAAAACTGCTACATTTTCACCTCTACAAAGGGTAAAGTCGATGCCTTTCAACACCTCGATATCGCCAAACGACTTATATAACCCACTTATTGAAATGACGGCTTCACTACAATTTCTACTATGTTGTTTCTTTTCTTCCATGGCTTTAGTAAAATCGAATCCAGTTGGCTATTTGAACGATGATAACTTCCTCGATAAAAATCAGGAACATAGAGAGTACCACGGCCTGGTTTGCAGCCCGGCCAACACCACGGGTTCCTTGGGTAGCATTAAAACCTTTGTAACATCCAACAATGCCGATGGTAAATCCATAAATAATTGATTTAATTATAAATGTGTAGATGTCGAGAAAGGAGATGGTACTGAATGCATTTTGATAAAAAGTGATCATACTGCTTGTTTCAGCAGTGTGAACGTTTAAATAGGAGCCATATAGCCCAATAAAACTGCAATAAATGGCTAACAAAGGAACCATAATGGTTGTAGCTAACACGCGGGTAACAACTAAATATTTGTATGGGTTAATTGCCGAAACCTCCATGGCCTCAATCTGCTCGGTCACTTTCATTGACCCGAGTTCAGCACCAATACCAGAACCAACCTTACCTGCAAAAATAAGAGCAGTTACCAAAGTGCCAAGTGCATTTATAATTGCGATACCCATTAACGAGGGAAGCCACGATGTTGCCCCAAATTCCTCTAACGGAACACGCGATTGTTTAGTAAAAACGATGCCTATAATAAACCCGGTTAAAGATATTAAAGCCAGCGACTTAATCCCCACCTCAAAACATTGGTGAATGATTTCGCGCAGGTGGAAGGGTTTTTTCACTACTTCTTTAAAAAAGCGAAGCGTGAAAGAATAGGCATTTTGAACGCCTATAAAGTAGTCGTCAAATACTTTTGAGATAATATACTTTTTCGACATGAAATCCATTAAGTTTTTTAAAATCTGTATCCGAGCGACAAACCAAAACCTGTATTTTTGATAACTGATTCGTTACTAAGCAACCGGTTATCTTCGGGTTGAATATTTAGCATTCCAATTTGAGTATTCAACTGAAGGAAGATACCTTCGTCCATTTCGTAGCCAACAAAAACGTTTCCACCAGCATCGAGTGCTTTAAAATAAGTTGTTGTTAACGGATCGCCTATCTCAACGACATTCGTAAATTCAACATCAGACTCATAGCTTAACGATCCGCCTTCAATTTTGGCTTTCCCCATAATACCATAACTAACGTAGGGACCAAATCCTACAAGAATAAAACCACTCCCCAACGAACCCCGGTAAACCAAATTAAGTGGCAATTCTATCGACGAAACAGAATAGGTACTTGTTATTAAACCCGTTACATTCTTTGCACCCTTTATTGTAAAGAGTAAACCGGGTTGAAAATAGAATTCAGGAGCGACAGGTATCAGGACATTAACACCTGCGTGATAACCAATGACCATTTTGTTTTCGAGTTTATCGCCATTAAAGTCTTTACCATTGAATGTCTGCAAATTAACGCCTCCGAGAATTCCAAAAGCAGGTTTTGCTTTGCCCTGTGAAAAAGCAAAGTTAACCGATAGAAGAAGGATCAATACGATAGAAATTTTTCTTGTCTTCATTGTAATTATTTTAAGTTGAATTAATTGTCTCACTTAGTTTGATGCTTCTTTTTCTGCTTCAGCCCTCATTTTTTCATTTGCGGTGATCAAGAACTCCACCCTGCGGTTTTTCGTTCTGCTCGATTCAGAGTCATTATCATATTTGGGATACGATTCGCCAAACCCTTTGCTAACCATTCGGCTGCGCGAAATGCCTCTTCCCGAAAGGTAACCAGTAACAGCGGAAGCCCTATTTTCAGATAATTCCTGATTATAGCTAATGCTCCCCTTATTGTCGGTGTGTCCCTGCAATTCAATATCCGTATCGGCATAACTGTTGAGTACCAACACCAACTTGTCGAGGTTTGTTTTTGCCTCATCCGACAGACCCGATTGGTCAAATCCAAAAAGAACATTACTGTTGAATTCAACGACAATTCCCTCTCCTACCCGTTCAACCTTGGCATCGGGGACCGTTTTTTCAATCTCGGCAGCCTGCTTGTCCATTTTATTGCCAATTACAGCACCTGCTGTACCTCCAACGGCAGCGCCAATTATTGCACCGAGTGCCGTATTTCCTGATGCTCTTCCAATAATTGCCCCCATTGTTCCACCAGCAGCAGTGCCAGTTACAGCTCCCTTTTGTGTTTTTGTCCAGGTAGAACAGCCCGTTAAAATCAAAGCGGCACTTAAAACCACTATTAAATTCCTTTTAATTCGTTTCATGTGATTTAGATATTGATGAATTAAGGCAAATGTAGGTTCATTACGATCTGAACTTATTACATAACTATTTGTAAGAGTTACATTTTTCACTCCTTTTGGGAAAGGATACCAATATTCCAAATACAGAATACCAGTGATTTATGTAAGAACTTTTCATAAATGTATAACGCATTCATCGTTGCGTGTTCTCAACTTTGTCAAGTATGTTTTATCGAGCTTCTAAAAGAATTCGATAAAATAAAATTATTTAAAAACAACGTTCATATACATTTAAATACAATCACAATGGAAAAAAAATTTACGCGAACAAATGAAATGAGTCCTCTGATGCTTAAGCACAAGAGGCATTCAGGGTTCTTTAATTCAACATGGATTTTGTTGCTATTAATGAGCTTTCTAATGTGGCAATGCGAAAAAGACACCTTTGAGGGTGAAACCAAAGGCGTTTGCCCTGAAGTAATATCTTCCGATCCTGGCAATGGGGCCACAAATGTGGTAACCAATAAGATAATCACCGCAACATTTAATGAAGCAATGGTACCGGCATCGATCAATGGAGAAACTTTTTCCATCAAACAAGGATCGGTACCAGTTTCAGGTATTGTAACTTACGCGGGGGTGATTGCTACTTTCACACCAACAAAACCGTTGGATGCAAATAAAACATACACGGGAACTGTAACTAAAAAGGTTAAGGATCCGGACGGTAATTATCCAATTGAAAACTATACATGGAGCTTTTCAACCGGGAATGTTCCAACAGTTATTTCTACCGATCCGGTAACTGCAGCCTCAAGTGTGCCGCTCAACAAAATAATTACAGCCACATTCAGCACAGCCATGGATCCTTCAACGATCAACACGGCTACCTTCCTCGTCAACCAAGGCACAAACCCGATAACAGGTACAGTAGCCTATTCAGGTGTCACGGCTACATTTACTCCGGCAAGCCCACTTTCCGATAATATGGTTTATACAGGTACAATTACCATTGGAGCAAAAGATGTTGCCGGTAATGCAATGGCCAGCCATTATAAATGGAGTTTCTCAACTGCTATTACTCTAATTCAATACACAATTAGTTTGTCATCGAACCCTGCAGAAGGCGGATCGACAGGCGGTGGAGGCATGTTCAATAATGACGATCAAATTACTGCTATAGCAACGCCTGTTACAGGTTATACTTTTACAAACTGGACAGAAGGTGCAACCATTGTATCGTCGAATGCAAACTATGCTTTTACAGCAACTTCAAACCGGGCATTGGTGGCCAATTTCACCATCAATACGTTTGCCTTAACTATCTCTGCCACAAATGGTAGTGTTACTAAAGTTCCTAATCAAACAACATTCAACTATGGGGCTTCGGTTTTACTTACAGCTGTACCAAACAGCGGTTATTCATTTACAGGTTGGAGCGGAGATGCTACGGGTACATCAAATTCATTAACAATTGTAATGAATTCGAATAAAAATATCACAGCAAACTTTGCATTGACCCCACCAAACACCTTCACGTTAAATGTGACAGCTACGTTGGGAGGATCAACTGCAAAAAATCCAAATCTAACCGGTTATGCCAGCGGAGCAGTAGTACAGGTTACTGCAACTCCCAACACAGGCTACACTTTTGCAGGCTGGAGTGGTAATGCAACTGGCACCACAAATCCGTTGTCGGTAACCATGAATTCGGATAAAAACATTATTGCCAATTTCACATTGATACCAGTAATTACCTATTCGTTAAATGTAACTGCGAACAATGGTGTGGTAGTGAAAAATCCTAATCAGGCCAACTACAACCAGGGATCAACGGTTCAGTTAACCGCAACCCCAAACACAGGTTATACCTTCACTGGGTGGACTGGCGATGCTACCGGAACGGCAAATCCATTAACGGTAACAATGAATTCAAATAAGAACATCACTGCCAACTTCACATTGATACCAGCAAATACATACACGTTGAATGTAACTGCGGTAAATGGGACGGTTGTAAAAAATCCGAACCAGGTAAATTATGATCAGGGAAGCACGGTCCAGTTAACAGCAACACCAAACACGGGTTATACCTTCACAGGGTGGACAGGTGATGCTACGGGTACATCAAATTCATTAACAATTGTAATGAATTCGAATAAAAATATCACGGCAAACTTTGCATTGACCCCACCAAACACTTTCACGTTAAATGTGACAGCCACGTTGGGGGGAACAACTGCAAAAAATCCAGATCTAATCAGTTATACCAGCGGAGCCGTAGTACAGGTTACTGCAACTCCCAACACAGGCTACACTTTTGCAGGCTGGACAGGTGATGCTACCGGAACTATAAATCCTTTGTCGGTGACCATGAATTCAGATAAAAACATTATTGCCAATTTCACATTGATACCAGTGGTTACCTATTCGTTAAATGTAATTGCGAACAATGGCGTAGTGGTGAAAAATCCAAATCAGGCCAACTATAACCAGGGATCAACGGTGCAATTAACCGCAACCCCAAACACAGGTTATACCTTCACCGGATGGACAGGTGATGCTACCGGAACTACAAATCCATTAACGGTAACAATGAATTCAAATAAAAACATCACTGCCAACTTCACATTGATACCAGCAAATACATACACTTTGAATGTAACTGCGGTAAATGGGACGGTTGTAAAAAATCCGAACCAGGTAAACTATGATCAGGGAAGCACGGTTCAGTTAACAGCAACACCAAACACAGGTTATACCTTCACAGGTTGGAGTGTTGACGCTACCGGATCTGCAAATCCATTGACTGTTACCATGAATTCGAACAAGAACATTACAGCAATCTTCACATTGATACCTGCAACTACATACACCTTGAATATAAATGCAGTAAATGGAACAGTTGTTAAAAATCCAAACCAGGTAAACTATGATCAGGGAAGCACGGTTCAGTTAACAGCAACACCAAACACCGGTTATACCTTCACAGGGTGGAGTGGCGACGCTACCGGATCTGCAAATCCATTGACTGTTACCATGAATTCGAACAAGAGCATTACAGCAATCTTCACATTGATGCCTCCAAGCAATTACACCTTAAATGTAACTGCAATCAATGGTAGTGTGAATAAAGATCCGAATGATCCAACCTATCTGGAGGGAGCTACAGTTCAATTAGAAGCCACACCCAATACAGGCTATACCTTTACTTCGTGGGGTGGTGACGCAACAGGAACTGATAATCCATTAACAGTAATGATGGATGCGAACAAAGAAATTGTTGCAAATTTCTCGATCATCACTTTCACCTTATCGGTAATATCCGTTAATGGAGATGTGGTAAAGAATCCTGAACAACTTGAATACAATTTTGGCGAGAATGTAGAACTTACCGCAACACCAAATTCAGGGTACGCATTTGACTCATGGAGTGGCGATGCAACCGGTTCTACCAATCCAATCACTGTACTGATGGATCAAAACAAGACCGTTACAGCAAATTATACTGAGCTGCCACCTGCCGGACCATTAGCAATTGAACTTGATTGCGCTGCACCGTACGGAGTACTTGCAGGTTCAACGATTACCAGCACCGGTCCTTCGGTAATTAACGGAGATGTTGGACTGAACCCGGGATCAGCGCTAGAAGGTTTCCCTCCAGGTACAATTAATGGAACGATTCATATTGACGCAGTTGCCGCCGATGCAAAAGGCTGCTTAACTACTGCTTATAATGATGGCCAGGGCAGATCATTAAATGCTATTTCATTGCCCGGACAGCTCGGTGGTCTCACCCTTCCCCCTGGTCTGTATTCCAACTCATCAACAAGTGGAATATCAGGAACGGGAGCAAACGGAATTTTAACACTGGACGCACAAGGTAACGCAAATGCAGTCTGGATATTCCAAATGGGATCAACGCTTACAACAGATCCTGGCACCAGTATTGTTTTGGCAGGTAACGCACAAGCTGGCAATATCTTTTGGATTGTCGGCTCTTCAGCAACACTTGGAACAACCTCTGTTTTCTATGGAAACATTCTGGCTGATCAGTCAATAACGCTGAACACTGGCGCTGTACTTAACGGAAGGGCATTGACAAGAATTGCAGCGGTTACGCTAGATGCAAGTACAATCAACATACCATAAAGATTGAAAAGGTAAATAATTAATAAAACATCACATTGTTGATTCAATCAACAAATAATGAGAAAATCAACCGTGTGATGTTTCAACTTTTTAAGAATAAAAAGCTAAATAAAAAAAGAAATAAAATGAAGCAAAATTTATTAACCTATACTTTGATCTTAATGCTGTTTGCGTTTTCCATATCAGCAAAGGCACAAAAGATTAAAAGACCTGACCCAAAATTTTGGGTAGGTGTATCCGGGGCTGTTAACTATAACATGTACACCGGAACAACACAAACTCTGAACTCGACCATAAAGGCACCTTCCGCTTTTCACGAAGGGTCTGGTTTCATGCCTTATGGCTCTTTCTTAATTGAATACAGGCCAACACCGGTTATAGGTTTCATGCTTAACTTAGGATACGACAACAGAGGCGGATCGTTTACTGAAACGGTATCTCCTTGTAATTGTCCCGAAGATTTAAAAACTCCGCTAAGTTATGCGACCGTTGAACCCAGTATCCGTATATATCCATCCGGATCAGGTTTTTACGTTTTCGTAGGTGGTGCATACAGTTACAACATCAACAAATCGTTCAACTATACTTTTGATGTTGACCCGGAAGCCAAGTTTAATAGTGTAAATGGGGAATTCAGCGACATCAATCAACATGTGTTTTCGGCACAAGCCGGGTTAGGCTTCGACATTCCACTTTCATCAAAATCAAGTCCAAACCAGGTGGTTTTATCACCCTTTATTTCATACCATCCTTATTTCGGACAGCACCCACGTTCAGTTGAAAGCTGGTCATTATCGACAGCAAGGGCAGGTATTGCCTTTAAATTTGGAAAGACAAAACCCATACCGGTTGTTGTAACCCCGCCAGTAACAGCAGTGGCGGTTGCTGCTCCAGCTGTAGTGGCTGCAGTGGTTGTAGTACCCGATGTGAAATTTACGGTACATTCACCAGAAAATATATCTACGGAACGCCGGGTAAGTGAAACCTTCCCTATTCGCAATTACATTTTCTTCGATTTGGGATCGACCGAAATACCCGACCGTTATGTGTTACTCAGAAAAAATCAGGTGTCTGAGTTTAAAGAAGATCAACTGGAAGTGTTCTCACCTAAGAAACTTTCAGGCCGATCAGCTCGCGAAATGACTGCTTATTATAACATTCTGAACATCCTTGGCGACCGAATGGGTAAAAATCCATCATCGACCATTAAGTTAATTGGTTCATCAGAAAATGGACCAGAAGAAGGTATAATAATGGCCGAATCGGTAAAAAAATATTTGGTCGACATATTTGGCATTGAAGCTTCAAGGATAGCCATTGAAGGCAGAGATAAGCCAAAACTACCATCGGAACAACCAGGCGCTACACTAGATATCGAACTCCTTCGTCAAGGCGACCGCAGGGTATCTATCGAAAGCAGTACACCTGTATTGCTAATGGAATTCCAGAGCGGTGAAGAAGCGCCACTGAAACCTGTTGAAATAAATGCCGTACAGCAAGCGCCTCTCGATAGTTATGTAACTTTTAAAGTCGATAGTGCAGATGAAGCATTTTCATCATGGAAGTTGGAAATTACCGACGATAATGGAAAAGTACAAAACTTTGGACCTTACCATCAGGAGAAAGTGAGTATCCCCGGAAAATCGATTCTAGGCAATAATTCAGAAGGTAACTATAAAGTAACAATGGTAGGAAAAACCAAAAACGGCGATACAGTAAAAAAAGAAGAATGGGTTCACATGGTACTCTGGAACTCGTCAACCGACGAACAAGGAATGAGATTTAGCGTACTTTACGAATTCGATGACTCGAAATCGATCGGCATTTATGAAAAATACCTTACAGATGTTGTAACACCCAAAATTCCTAAAAAAGCAACCGTAATTGTTCACGGGTATACCGATATTACAGGAGATGCAGCATATAACGAACGATTATCGTTGTCAAGAGCCAATGATGCTAAAGCAATAATTGAACGTGAATTAGTTCGAGTAGGCCGAACCGATGTAAAATTTGAAGTTTTCGGATTTGGTGAAGATGAAAGCATAGCTCCTTTTGAAAATAATCTACCTGAAGAACGGTTTTACAATAGAACTGTGATCATTGATATTATTCCCAAATAAAAAGAACAGCTTAAACGCAATCAATTTTTTTGTCCTGATAAGTGAAGATCGTTTTGAGCGTAAAATCTTGAGGCGGTCTTTTTTTTGTGAAAAAGTGTGATTCTTGCAACTTATTCCCAAAGTTGTGTAACACTCAACAGAATGAATGTTACCACCTTTGGATGTAAATCATCAATTAATTCCTGATCCATCATGAAAACTTTAAAGAATATTCTGATAGGAATAATAACTATAGTTACATTCCTTTTTTCAAACAGCATTACTGCACAAAATCAGAGCAATAGCAGGTTTGGAATCAAAGGGGGCTTAAACGTCTCAAATTTGCTTGCAGAAAACGTGGGGGCAAGTACTATTAGAATTGGAATTAATGGTGGTCTCTTTCTGCGAGTTGCCGTTAACAACCTATTCTCATTTCAACCAGAATTAATTTACACAGTGAAAGGTGGAAATTTAGAATACAACGATTTTGTTAATGGCGCAGTAAAAATATCGCTGAACTATCTTGAAATTCCAATACTGGCTGTTGTAAACATCACGAAAAACATTAACATCCAAGGAGGTATATACCTGGCATCCTTATCGAATGTAAGGATTAGAAACAAGAACGATAATGGTTTATTCAACTTTGAAGAAGAGTTGAACAAAGACAATTTCAAATCGTTCGACTACGGTTTAGCGTGCGGCATAGGTGGCGATTTTGACAAAATTAGCATAGGCTTCCGCTACGATTATGGCATACGAAGCGTAGGTGATAAAAAAACTTTTAATGGACAAACCTATCGTTTTCCTGATGCCCGCAATTCAGCATTCCAGCTTTACATAGGCTTGAGTATTCTTTAATTATTTATTAATCCTCAATAATATACAAAAGATGAAAATAACAGGCATTACACTTCTTATTCTTGGCTTGGCATTAACCATTTTTACTTCGTTGAAGTTTTTCACTAAAGAAAAAGTAGTTGATTTAGGTAAAGTTGAGATAACCACACAAAAGCCCCATGAAATAAATTGGTCACCACTAATTGGTATTGCAGTTATGGGAGTTGGGGGAGTTGTTTTAGGGCTTGCTTCTAAGAAAAAGTGAAGAATAAACCATTTAAAACTTTCTTAATATCATGGATCGGTCAATAAAAATTCCTTTTTACATAAAGGTTTCGCTTTCTCTCGTTGGCCTATTTGCCTTCTTTGCGATGTTATACATCGGAAGGAGCATTATTGTTCCAATTGTTTTTGCTGTCATTATTGCCATCGTACTCCATCCGGTAGTAAATCTTCTTGTTCGGATTAAAATTAATCGGGTTGTAGCTATCATCATAACGATATTTCTTACCATAATAGTTATTGCCGCATTTATTGGCCTATTAATCTCACAAGCCAGCCGCTTCAGCGAATCATGGCCAATCCTGGTTGAAAAATTCACAGGATTACTCAATCAAGTCATCACTGATGCTTCTGGATACTATGATATTAACCCGCAAAATATCCGCGACTGGATTTCAAAAACCCAGAGCGAAATCCTTAATACCAGTTCAGCAGCAATCGGGCAAACACTCGTTATCCTTGGTAATGGGTTAGTTGTAATTTTTTTGATACCCGTTTACATTTTTTTGATTCTATTTTACCACCCTATTATCATTGAGTTTATTCGCAGACTATTTGGCGAAAGCAACAAAAGCCAGGTGAGCGAAATAGTTACCAAGACTAAAACGGTTATTCAACGCTATCTCATTGGGTTGATTATCGAAGGTGCCCTGGTGGCAGCGCTCGACACCTCCGCTCTGCTAATACTAGGTATTGACTATGCACTACTTCTGGGGATTATTGGTGCAGTTCTCAACGTCATTCCATACATCGGGGGCCTCGTGGCCGTATCATTACCCATGATTGTTGCACTGGTCACCAAATCGTCACCAATGTATGCCGTATATGTCCTTGGAGCTTATTATCTCATTCAAATAATTGACAATAACTACATTGTACCCAAAATAGTTGCCTCAAAAGTAAAGATCAATGCTCTTTTCTCAATCATTGTCGTACTTGCTGGAAATGCATTATGGGGCATACCCGGTATGTTTCTATCCATTCCACTGCTTGCTATTGTAAAACTTCTGTTCGACCATATCGAACCACTAAAACCCTGGGGGTTTTTATTAGGTGACACCATGCCCACATTACTAAATATAAAACCGATCCGTCTGAAGCGGGTAAAAAATAAATCATCATGATTGATGTAAAAAAAGAGGGGATTTTGTTTTCAAAAACCAAACTGGAATTTGAAAACAATGGTGTACTAAATCCAGCAGTAATTCAGGAAGGAGAATGCGTTCATGTTTTTTACAGAGCTGTACGAAATGGGAATCACTCAACCATTGGATATTGCAAACTCGATGGTCCGTTAACAGTTGTTGAGAGGTTGAATAAGCCCCTCATTGTTCCTGAATTAGAATTTGAAACTCAAGGTGTTGAAGATGCCCGCATTGTAAAAATCGACAATCTCTTCTATTTGTCCTATACGGGGTACGACAGTTTAAATGCCCGTGGGGCTTTGGCAACTTCAAAAGATTTGAAAAAATTCAAGAAGCTTGGAATTATTGTTCCTCCCCTAACCTATTCTGAATTTGTGTTTTTGCTTGAAAAAGCAGGAACTGTAAACACAAAATATTGCCACAATCACAAGTTTTATTATCAAAAATCTGATTCGCAAAAGAAAATGTTGTTGTGGGACAAGAATGTGGTATTCTTTCCCCGCCGAATAAATGGAAATCTGGTTTTTCTACACCGGATAAGACCTGGTATTCAAATTGTTTCGATTAAGAATATCAAGGACCTCACGAACGAATATTGGGAAAAATACTTCCTCAATTTCAACGATCACATTGTGATGAACCCGCAGTATAAGCATGAGTCAAGGTATATTGGAAGTGGATGCCCACCAATAGAAACGAAACATGGATGGCTGCTGATTTATCATGGAGTCGAAAAAACGAATAATGACCATATCTATTCTGCATGTGCTGCATTATTGGATTTGAATGATCCTTCGAAAGAAATTGCCCGATTACCTTATGCTTTATTTTCACCCGAGCACGACTGGGAAGTTAGCGGAGAGGTTAATAATGTTGTTTTTCCAACAGGTTCGTCAATATTTGGCGATACGCTCTTTATTTACTACGGCGCTGCTGATGAGCGAATTGCCACAGCCTCTGTTAATTTATCAAATCTTTTAACTGAATTGTTATCTTATACATATACAAATGAAAAATAATTATGTTCCCAATCCGATCGATGATGTTCAAATTTATCAAAATGATTTATTTGAGCTTGTAAATCCACGCATTTCAAAAGTCTTACCCATCAAAAGAAATGTTAATCCCGTTCAAAAAAATCCGGTTAATTTATCTGAAATCTTTGTTATTACCTCTTATCCTCCACGTGAATGTGGTATTGCAACCTATTCACATGATTTAATAACGGTGCTGAAAAATCAATTTGGCTCTTCATTCGTTATAAATGTTTGTGCCTTAGAGGCGGGAAATACGAAGCATATTTATCCCGATGAGGTAAAATACATCCTCGACACCTCCAGTGCACATGAATTTTCAAAATTGGCCAACTATATCAACCAAAACAATCAAATAAAAATTGTGTTGATACAGCACGAATATGGGTTTTATCATGCTCAGGAAAAAGCATTTATACAATTTATCGTAGAGGTTACAAAACCAATTTCAATTGTTTTTCATACGGTGTTGCCACATCCCGATGAGATATTCAGAGCAAAAGTTCGGATTATTGCATCTGTCTGTGAATCAATCATTGTAATGACAAATCACGCATTGCAGATATTGGTTAATGATTATGCTATTCCAAGTCACAAAATATCGGTTATTGCACACGGCACCCATTTAGTTGCACATGTCAATAAAGATCTTCTGAAGGAAAAATATGGGTTAAAAGACAGGAAAATATTGACAACATTCGGCTTGTTGAGCTCAGGAAAAAGTATTGAAACCACCTTGCACGCTTTGCCTGAAATTACAAAAAACAGCCCCAATGTCATATTTCTGATCATTGGCAAAACCCACCCTGAGGTGGTTAAAAACGATGGGGAGAAATATCGGGAGATGCTTGAAGACACGGTAAAGACATTAGGAATTCAGCAATATGTCCGTTTTATCAACAACTATTTGGCTTTACCCGATTTGCTCGAATACTTGCAATTAACAGACATCTATCTGTTTACCTCTAACGACCCGAATCAAGCTGTTAGCGGCACTTTTGCTTATGCCATGAGTTGTGCTTGCCCCATCATTTCTACTCCAATTCCACATGCTAAAGAAGTTTTGACCGAGGATACAGGAATCATTTTCGATTTTGGAAACACACAACAACTGGCAATAAGTGTTAAGCGGTTACTTGAAGATGACACATTGCGGGAAAATATAAGTTTGAACACGCTTCAAAAAATCATCTCCACTGCATGGGAAAATTCGGCGATTGCCCATTCAATGTTATTTGAAATCATGTCAGATGCAAAAATTGTCACTCAATACAATTTGCCGCCAATCGACCTGAGTCATCTGAAAAAGATGACAACCAATGTTGGAATCATTCAGTTCTCCAAAATCAATCAACCCGATCTGGATTCAGGGTACACGCTCGATGACAATGCCCGTGCATTAATTGCAATGTGCATGCACTATGAACTCACTGCCGACAATCACGATTTGCCTTACATCCAAACCTATCTCAATTTCATACAACATTGCTTGTTGCCATCGGGCAAATTCGAGAATTACATCGATGAAAACTTACAATTTACCGATCAGAACAGGGAAACAAATCTCGACGATGCCAATGGCCGGGCAATATGGGCATTGGGTTTTCTCATTTCAAAAAAGTCGTTATTACCTGCAAAATTGATCGCACAAGCAAATGTAATCATGCAAAAAGCTTTGCCTCATTTGGAAAAAATACATTCAACACGGGCTATGGCGTTTATCATAAAAGGAATATACTATTATCAGAATACATTCGGAACAAATGAAACATTGGCGATTGCCGAAACATTGGCCAACCGGTTGGTTCAAATGTACAAACATGAATCATCGGAGAATTGGGAATGGTTTGAAAGTTATCTCACGTATGCAAATAGCATAATGCCCGAAGCCATGCTAAATTCATGGTTGTTAACCGGAAATAAAATCTTTCAGGAGATCGCCTTTTCATCGTTTCATTTTCTGTTATCACACACGTTTAATGAAAACGGGATCGATGTTATCTCCAATAAAAAATGGTTGCGCAAAGGAGAAGAAAAAGGTTTTTTTGGAGAACAACCCATTGAAGTTTCATACACAATTATGGCTTTAAGCAAATTTTTTGACGTTTTTAATACAGAATTCTATCGAAAGAAAATGGGAACAGCATTCGACTGGTTTCTGGGGAAAAACCGCTTGCATCAAATCATATACAACCCATGTACCGGCGGGTGTTACGACGGGCTGGAAGAGCACAATGTCAATCTCAATCAGGGTGCAGAATCGACTGTGAGTTACCTCATGGCCCGATTAACTGTCGAGAAATATAAAAAGCCAATGCTGAAATTGAAAAGCAAAAATGATAATCAACAAAATTGAGAGCTTATATCCGATTTAAACTTCATTTTATCACACGTGAAAAGACAAGAAATTATGATAAAAGTTAAATATTTCATTCTGTTTGCAGCCCTGATACTTTTAGGCTATTCCGCTAAATCTCAGTCTGAAGGAATTTCGTACAGGTTGCATAGTGGGCTTAATCTCCAGACTTTTAATGGTAAGGACGTGACTGGCGACAAGCTCAATCTAAATATAGTCCCACGTTTCAATGTAGGTGCAATGATTGATTTCCACATCGTTTCAAACCTATATATCAAATCCGGATTGCTTTTTACGACCAAAGGTGCAAAGTCTAACCAATTTCAGGGTACAGATTTATCGGTCGAATACAACATCGCATACATTGAGCTTCCCATAAACTTGCTCTTTAAAGCGGCAATGGGGAAAGGACACATCCTGCTGGGGTTTGGCCCCTACATTGCATACGGAATTGTTGGAAGTGCAGAATATACCATCGTCAATACGACTGTAGTAGAAAGAATTGATTTCACCAACAAATATGAAAGCCTCAACGCTCTTGTTTGGAACAACATCAAACCATTCGACTATGGTGGAAATCTTTTTTGTGGTTATGAACTCAAAAGCGGATTCTCGTGGCATTTGAACACGCAATTGGGAATGGCAAAAATTAACGCCGAAAATAGGTTGCTTTCGTCTAAAGCAATTTTAAAAAACAGAGGCTATGGCCTTTCCATAGAATACAAATTTTAAAAATAATCGTATGAAAACAGCATTTCAATTTACCGCATCCCTATTAATTATTTTTGCCATGTTATTCACCTCGTGCGTATCGAGCAAAAAATTTCTGGCATCTGAAGCTAAAGCCGAAAAATTTCAAAAAGAGTATTCAAATTCACAAAGTGAGTTAAACAAAACGACTGAACAGCTAAATGCATGCAACTCGGATGTTAAAAGCCTCAAAGCCGAAGGAGCTTCAATGAAAAGTGATTATACTCTGGCACAGAATGATCTAAATACACTTTCCACTGAATCGAAAATGACCATTGCCGACCAGGCAAAACGGTTAAAAAACTTTCAGGATAAGATACAGGCACAAAACGATGTGATGCTCAAGCTTAAAAACACAATAACCGATGCTTTGGTTAATTACAGTTCCGATGAGCTATATGTTTACATCCAAGATGGGAATGTTTATGTGTCGTTGGAAGAAAAATTACTATTCAAATCGGGAAGTGCAATGGTTGATCCAAAAGGAAAAGAAGCGCTAAAATCTCTTTCTCAGGTATTAAACAACACACCCGACGTTATGGTAATGATTGAAGGGCACACCGATAATCAAGCCATAAAAACAAATTCGTTTAAAGATAATTGGGACCTCAGTACAGCAAGGGCAACATCGATTGTGCGAATTCTAACCAGCGACTTTGGCTTCGATTCGAACCGGATCACTGCATCAGGTAAAAGTTATTTCCACCCTGTAAAAACAAATGAAACATCCGAAGGACGTGCAAGCAACCGAAGAACAGAAGTTATCCTGTCGCCCAATTTAAAAGAACTATACAACCTTATGTATGAATAAAGTGTTTAAATTAATATGAATATGTAGATAAAACAGAGGAATCATACTTCATGCCATTATATTGATTACCTTCGGAGAAAACTCAATTATAATAAACTAATAATCTTGAAATTATACATTAAATACATGGTAAGCACCCGATGCAAAATGGTGGTGAAGGAAGAGTTGAAAAAGCTTGGACTTCACTTCATTTTTGTCGATCTGGGTGAAATTGAGATCATGGAAAACCTTACTGATGAGCAACGTAACCAATTGAAAATGGCCTTGCTTACATCAGGACTTGAGTTGATGGATGATAAGCGGGCTATATTGATTGAAAGAATTAAAAATGTAATTATTGAAATGATCCATAGTTCAAATGATTTAATAAAAGTCAATCACTCCGATTATATCAGCGAAAAACTCAAAATGGATTACACCTACCTCTCCAACATTTTTTCAGAGGTAAAAGGCATTACGATACAACAGTATATTATTATTCATAAAATTGAAAAGGTGAAAGAGTTGTTAATGTACGACGAATTGAACCTTACCGAGATTGCTTATCAATTAAATTACAGCAGTGTGGCACATTTATCGAATCAGTTTAAAAAGATAACAGGATTTCCGCCATCGCATTTTAAACAATTGAAAGATAAGAGGAGAAGTCCAATTGAAGAAATTGGAAATTAATAATTTATACGATAACAAAATGATCGCTAGAAGTTTAATTGAAGCAAGTCTCGACCCGTTAATGACCATCAATACCCATGGCAAAATTACGGATATGAACGAAGCAATGGCAAACATTACTGGAATAACCCGTGAGGAACTTACCGGCTCCGACTTTTTCAACTATTTCACAGAACCGAAGAAAGCCCGCGAAGTTTATCTGGAAGTGTTTGCGAATGGTTCGGTAACCAACTTTCCACTTACATTTCGCCATCATGACGGCAAACTGACCGATGTACTTTTCAACGGATCGTTTTATAACGATGACCATGGAGATGTGCTTGGTGCTGTTGTTGTGGCCCGAGACATGGCAGAGCAAAAATGGGCTATGAAATTGCAAATTGCCAATAACGAACTTGCTCTTCAAAATGAAGTAAAAGAAAAACGGGCGGCTGAGTTAATCATTGCCAATAAAGAACTTGCTTTTCAAAACGATGAGAAAGAAAAAAGGGCGGCTGAATTGGTTATTGCTAACAATGAACTTGCTTTTCAGAATGATGTTAAAGAAAAAAGGGCAGCTGAATTAGTAATTGCCAATGAAGAACTTGCTTTTCAAAACGAAGAAAAAGAAAAGCGGGCTTCGGAATTATTGATTGCCGACAAAGAGCTTGGTTTTCAGAGGGAAGAGAAAGAAAAGCGGGCGGCAGAGTTAATCATTGCAAACAAAGAGCTCATATTTCAAAACCAGGAGAAGGAAAAACGGGCCGCAGAGTTAATCATTGCCAACAAGGAACTTATCTTTCAAAATGAAGTGAAAGAAAAACGAGCCGCTGAATTAATCATTGCCAATAAAGAACTTGCTTTCCAGAATGACGAGAAAGAAAAACGGGCTAATGAATTAATCATTGCCCACCAAGAATTGGTCATTCAAAACAAAGAAAATGAAAAACGGGCAAAAGAGTTGATTCTTGCCGACAATGAACTAATCTATCAAATCAGAGAAAAAGAAAAAGGTGAAGCTGCAAATATTGAGCTGGAGGCAATCGGTAATTCATTGAAAATTGCTTCCAAATATTCACTTAGCCTAATAGAAGCCAGTCGTGATCCATTATTTACATTAAGCCCCGAGGGAAAGATAACAGATATAAATGACGCCACAGTTAACATAACTGGTATTGCGCGTGAAAAACTTATTGGAACTGATTTTTTCGATTATTTCACTGAACCGCAGAAAGCCCGTGAAGTTTATCAGGAGGTATTCGCCAAAAAATCGGTGGAAAATTCTCCGCTTACACTCCGCCATAAATACGGAAAGCTAACCGATGTGTTATTCAACGGGTCGATTTATAAAGATGATGGAGGAAATGTGCAGGGAGTAGTTATTGTTGCCCGCGATGTAACCGATCAAAAGAGAATTGCAACAGAATTAACTGAGGCAAAAGTAGCTGCCGAGTTGGCCACCATCATAGCGGAAAGCGCAAAAAGAAAAGCGGAAAGCGCCACCCGGATTGCTGAAGATGCGGTGAAAGCGAAACAGCAATTTTTATCAAACATGAGCCATGAAATCCGAACGCCAATGAACGCGATTATCGGATTTACCAAAGTACTACTAAAGACCGACTTGTCTTCAAAACAAAAAGAATATCTCTCTGCCATAAAAATGAGTGGCGATGCATTAATTGTTCTCATTAACGATATTCTCGATTTGGCAAAGGTTGACGCTGGTAAAATGATATTTGAACAAACACCCTTCAAGATGGGGTTGTCCTTATCAGCAATGCTCCATTTGTTTGAACCCAAAATTCAGGAAAAGAATTTGGTATTGGTTAAAGAATTTGACCCGAGAATTCCGGAAGTGTTAATTGGCGACCCGGTGCGTTTACACCAGATTATCTTAAATCTGGTTAGTAATGCCGTAAAATTCACCACTCAGGGAAAAATTACTGTCAGTGTTCACCTGCTGAAGGAAGACGAAGAGAAGGTTACCATTGAATTTGCAGTTTCGGACACAGGAATTGGAATTTCAAACGAAAAAATTGAAACAATATTTGAAAACTTTCAGCAAGCGTATAGCGGCACATCGAGATTGTATGGAGGAACCGGATTAGGACTCGCCATTGTAAAACAACTCGTTGAGCCACAAGGCGGAACCATTCATGTGGAAAGTAAACTAGACGAAGGCTCTACGTTTAGTTTTTGCCTAAGCTTTCAAAAAACAACCGCTGATGCTGAATATGAAACAGATAGTGTGGAATTGGATCTTGAAATAAATAATTTGCGCATATTAGTTGTTGAAGACATTGTACTGAATCAGTTACTGATGAAAACGGTGCTGGAAGATTTTGGTTTTACCTGCGATATTGCCGGCAACGGAAAAATAGCCATTGAGAAACTTCAAACAAAAACGTACGATGCTATTCTGATGGACTTACAAATGCCCGAAATGAACGGGTTTAAAGCCACAGAATACATTCGGAACATCATGAATTCAGACATTCCTATCATTGCATTAACAGCCGATGTTACTACTGTAGATGTAGCAAAATGCAAAGTAGCCGGGATGAACGATTACATTGCAAAGCCCGTTGACGAGAAATTGTTGTACAGCAAAATTGTTGGGCTAGTTAAAAAATCCTTGCTAAATAACGCAAGCAAGATAGATGAAATAGCTGAATCACAAAGCCTAAAATGCACCGACCTTCACTATTTAATACGCCGCACAAAATCGAATCCAGAATTGATGATGCAAATGATTTCACTCTATTTGGAGCAAACACCCACTTTAATCAACGACATGAAGCAAAGTTTGCTGGATAAAGATTGGCATTTATTATATACGACAGTACATAAAATGATACCCTCCTTTTCAATAATGGGCATCAGTACCGATTTTGAAAACATGGCAAAACAGGTTCAGGAGTATGCAAGTAAACAGTTGGAAACCGATGGAATTCCCGAATTGGTATTTCAAATTGAAACCGTTTGCAAACAAGCATGTAAAGAACTGGAAGTTGAATACAATACCATTAAAAACACA
>Ga0209800_10000642_pt1 | contig 49383 bp, 40 predicted proteins | sample Higcelweek8metaG_FD_187174 | JGI IMG/M metagenome (GOLD analysis project Ga0209800, IMG submission 187174) | Freshwater pond sediment microbial communities from the University of Edinburgh, under environmental carbon perturbations - High... | ecosystem: Environmental > Aquatic > Freshwater >...
CAGCCAGTCCAGCTTGTCCCAGGCCTTGCGCACCTTGTTGGAGTTGGGGATGCTCTGGCAGGGGTTGTGGCCGAAGCACAGGCCGCCCTTGATCTGGTCCTTGTACATGCGGTCGAAGATGTACAGATGCGAGTAGTCCTCGCCCGGATCCATCTTGGGCACCCAGGAATAGCCGAAGTCGTTCTCCTTGGTGGCGTTGTCGCCGTACCAGCTCTTGAGCAGGCTGGTGAAGTACTTGGGCCTGTTCTGCCACCAGTTGACGCTCATGGGATCGGCGCTCTTGGGGGTATAGGCCCTCAGGTAGTCGCCCAAGGTCTGGTAGTTGGCCGTGGGCGTGTTGTGGTAGCCGGGCAGGTAGCCGTAGAGCAGGGCATGGTCCGTGGTACCTTGCACGTTGGGCTCGCCGCGCAGGGCGGCGATGCCGCCGCCAGCGTTGCCCACGTTGCCGAGGAGCTGCTGGATGAGCCCGGAGGCGCGGATATTCTGCACGCCCACGCTGTGCTGGGTCCAGCCCAGGGCGTAGACAAAGGCTCCGGCTTTGTCCGGCTTTCCGGTGGCGCAGTAGGCCTCGTACACCTTGAGCAGGTCCGCCTTGGACACGCCGGTGACCGAGGACACCTTGTCCAGGTCATAGCGGCTGTAGTGCTCGCGCATGACGTTGATGACGCACCTGGGGTGCTTCAGCGTCTTGTCGCGCTTGACCATGCCCTTGTCGTCCTTCTCAAAGGCCCAGGCGCTCTTATCGTACTTGCCCTTGGCCGCGTCGAAGCCCGCGAACATGCCGTCCTTGAAGGAGTACTTCTCGCCCACCAGGAAGCTGGCGTTGGTGTAGTTGACCACGAACTCCTCGAAGAACAACTTTTTCTCCAGGATGTACTTGATCATGCCGCCCAGCATGGCGATGTCCGTGCCGGAACGGATGGGCACGTGGAAGGTGCTGCGGGCGCTGGTGCGCGAGAACTTGGGGTCAACGTGGACAACCACCGCGCCCTTCTCCTTGGCCATGTTGATCCAGCGGAAGGTCATGGGGTGGTGCTCGGCGCAGTTGCTGCCCATGATGAGCACCGCGTCGGAGTTGGCCAAATCGGAGTAGTGGTTGGTCATGGCCCCGCGGCCGAAGCACTCGGCCAGGGCCGGAACGGACGGGCTGTGGCAGATGCGCGCCTGGTGGTCGAAGTGGACGATGCCAAACGCGCGGATCATCTGGTGCAGCACGGCGGCTTCTTCATTGGACACTTGGGAGGAGCCCAGGTGGAACACGCTCTCCAGCCGGTTGACCACAGCGCCGGAGGCGTTCTTGGCCTTGAAGTCCTTGTCGCGCTGGTCCTTGATGCGCCCTGCGATGCGCTCCATCATCCAGTCCCAGTCCTTCTCCACCCACTTGGTGGCGCCGGGGGCGCGGTACAGGGGCTTGGTCAGGCGCTCGGGGCTGTTGTGCAGGCTCTTCAGCGACGCGCCCTTGGCGCAGAGGCCGCCGCCGCTCACGGGGTAGTCCGGGTCGCCTTCCACGCTAATGATTTTGCCGTCCTTGGCGTGCACCAGCACGTTGCAGCAGCAGGAACAGAACGGGCAGATGGAGATGGACTCCTTGGCACCCTCGATTTTGAGCCCGGCCGCATACGCCTGCGTGGGCGAAAGGTCGATGCCCAGCCGCGACAGCCCCATGGCGGCCGTTCCGGCGCCGAGCAGTTTGATGAATCCTCGACGAGATACGCTCATGCCTCCTCCTTGTGTTGTCAGTCCCGGCGGCGCGGTGCGGCCGCCGTTTCGTGTGCCGATTGTTGCAATCATGCCACGGCTTGGGGATTCGGCAATATTTATTCAATCATCTTAAAGTGTTTTGTGGAACACATATCAAGAGAGTGCCTGTTCGCCGGTATTCTAGGCGTTTACGACTGTGCCAAATCTTGAGTATATGTTCCAATCTTGCATATGCTTGTGGCCGGGAGTAGGAAGCACATACTGTGAGAAGTTCGACCTGTGGGCTGGGCATGGCCCGCAAGCAACCAAAGGAGTATGATTATGAACGCACCGTCACAGCCGGTGCCAAACCTCGTGCTAACCGGCCACCTGCCGGAATCGGCCCGGGGAGGCAGGAGGGCCGACGCATGACCGGAAGCCCTTTCCCGTCCGGTCCGGACGGGTTCGACGAGCAGCTTTCCCTTGAACCGCTAAAGACAAGCTCCGAGCGTCCCACCGTCCGTCTGCACATCTGGCTGGAGAGCCACGGCGAGTTGTTCTTCGGCATTGGCCGCGCCCAACTGCTCTTCAACATCCAGCACTACGGCTCCATCAAGAAGGCCGCCCAGAACATGGGCATGAGCTATCGCGCCGCGTGGGGAAAGATCCAGCAGAGCGAGCAGGCCCTTGGCGTCAAGCTGGTTGAGCAGCGCGGGGCCAAGCGCGAAGGGCTGCGCCTGACGCGCGAAGGCGAGGAGCTGGCCGATATGTTCCAGGCCTGGTTCATGGCCGTGGAGCGTTGCGCGCTGTCGCAGGCGGGCGCAATCTTCCCCTTCCCTGTGGCTGGTTTTGACCAGCCGGACACCTGACGGCAGCATCTCCTCGCGGCGTGACCGCGAGAGCCTCGTCGGCAAGGTCCTAAGCAATCGGCCTCCTGTGCCAGGGAGTGAAATTCCCCTGGCGCAGTTGCGCGATACGAAGCATTGGCATAGACAAGGCCAATTCGTTGTATTTGCTTTGACGTTGGTGCGGCCCCTGCGCGCGCGACGCCCGAACACCGCACGCCACAGGAGGCACATCCCATGCGCAAGACCCTGCTGCCGACGCTTTTCTCCCTGGCCCTGCTGCTCGCCGCCGCGCCCGCCCAGGCGGGTGAACTTGACGCCTTTGCCGGAAAGTCCGGCAAGATCGACATTGCCGGAGGCACGGCGCACATCCCGGTGATGAAGGAGGCGGCCAAGCGCATCATGCAGAAAGCCCCCGGCATCCGCATCACGGTGGCCGGCGGCGGCTCGGGCGTGGGCGTGCAGAAGGTGGGCGAGGGCTTGGTGGACATCGGCAACACCGGGCGCGCCCTTACCGACGCCGAAATTTCCAAGTTTGGGCTCAAGTCTTACGCCTTCGCCATCGACGGCGTGGCCGCAGTGGTGAATCCCAAGAATCCCGTGGGCGCGCTGACTCACCAGCAGGTGCAGGACATCTTCGCTGGCAAGCTCACCAACTGGAAGCAGCTCGGCGGGCGCGACGCAGCCATCCACCTGTACACCCGCGATGAGGCCAGCGGCACCCGCGAGGTGTTCTGGGAAATCATGCTGAAAAAGGGCCAGATCGCGCCCTCGGCCAACGTGGTGGCCTCCAACGGGGCCATGAAGACAGCGCTCGCTGGCGACGCCGACGGCATCGGCTACGTGAGCATCGGCCACATCGACGCCACCATCAAGGCCCCCACGCTGGACGGCGTAGCCCCCAGCCAGGAGAACGCCAAGAGCGGCAAGTACCCGGTGCTGCGCAAGCTGTACATGAACACCAAGGGCGAGCCGACAGGCGTCGTTGCCAGCTTCATCAGCTACATCCAGGGGCCGGAAGGCGCGGCCATCACGGCCTCCGACGGGTACATCCCCACCAAGTAGCATGGGTGCCGCGATTCCATCGCGCAGCCTCCATGCGCCAGCCGGGGAGCGGGGCATCCTCGCCCTGCTCTCCGGCGCGGCGGGAATCAGTGTGCTGTGCGTGGCGGGCATCCTGGGCTTCCTGGCCTGGTTCAGCCTGCCGCTGCTTCAGCCCGGCCAGCTTGCGGCCGTGCTCTCCTGGACCTGGCAGCCCACCTCGGGCCGCTTCGGCATCCTGCCCATGGCCGTGGGGTCGCTCTTGCTCGCCTCGTCCGCCATGCTGCTGGCCTATCCCCTGGGCCTGGGCCTGGCGCTTTTCGTCAATGGCCTGGGCCCCCGCCCCCTGGTGAAGCACCTAGGAACGCTTGTGCGCCTCATGAGCGGCGTGCCTACGGTGGTCTACGGCCTTGCCTCGGTGTTCCTGCTGGTGCCGCTGTTGCGCTCGAGCTTCACGGGCACCAGCGGCTTCTCCTGGCTGGCGGCGATGCTGGTGCTGGCCTTGCTCGTGCTGCCCACTGTGACGCTGGTGCTGGACGGCCAGCTCCGGCTCGTCGTCCCTGGCTTGCGCCTCACGGCGGCGGCGCTGGGCCTCACCGAATCCCAGATCCTGGTGCGCCTCGCGCTGCCCCAGTGCGGCCACGGGCTTAAGGCTTCGGCAGCCTTGGGATTTGGCCGGGCCATCGGCGACACGCTCATCGCGCTCATGCTCTCCGGCAACGCGGCCCAGGTGCCGCATTCGCCCCTGGACTCCCTGCGCGCGCTCACGGCGCACATAGGCCTTGTGCTGGCGACCGACAGCCAGAGCCAGGCCTACGGCTCCACCTTCGCCTGCGGGCTTGTGCTCTTCGGCGTCAGCCTGGCCGTGAACCTCGGTCTGCGGGGCCTTCGGCCCATCCCGGAGCAGGCCGCCGTTTCCGTTCGGCTCGGCCCCGGCCTGGAGATGTTGGCCACGGGGCTGGCCTGGGCCTCGGCCATCCTTGTTCCGGCGGCGCTGGCGGCCCTGCTGGGGTTCCTGCTGCTGCGGGGGCTGCCCACCGTCAGCCTGGCTCTTTTCTTCGGCGATACGCCGCCGCTTGACGCGCTTTTGCACGGCGCGCCGGTGTTCGACGGGCTCTGGCCCGCCTGCCTGGGCACTCTGTGGCTGGTGGGGCTGGCCGCGCTCTTCGCCGTGCCCGTGGGCCTGGCCGGGGGCATCCACCTGGCGGAATTCGCCACGGGCCGCGCCGCGCGCTTGGCCGCCTTCTGCGTGGACCTGCTGGCCGGGGTGCCGTCCATCCTCATGGGGCTGTTCGGCTTCGCGCTGATTCTGCTCCTGCGCCGCAGCTTCTGGCCCAGCGCCAACACCTGCCTGCTGCTCTCGGCCCTGTGCCTGGCCCTGCTCGTGCTGCCCTATCTGGTGAGCGCCACCCGCGCCGCCCTGGCCGGATTGCCGCAGGAACTGCGCCTGACCTGCGCCGCGCTTGGGCTTTCGCGCTGGCAGGCGGTGCGGCGGGTGCTCCTGCCCGCCGCGCGCCAAGGCATACTGGGCGGGGTGGTGCTGGCCCTTGGCCGCGCGGCCGAGGACACCGCCGTGATTCTTCTGACCGGCGTGGTGGTTGGCGCTGGCAGGCCGGGCGCGCTTACGGACAAGTTCGAGGCCCTGCCCTTCACCATCTACTACCTGGCGGCCGAGCACCAGACCCCGCAGGAACTGGACCTGGCCTTCGGCGCGGCGCTCACGCTGCTGGCCCTCACTCTGGCGCTCTTCGCCCTGGCGCGCAGGCTGGGCGGGGGATCAGATGAAGCCTGGAGGCCCGGCACATGACGAAAATCTCAATCCGCGGCCTCAATGTCTCCTTCAGCGGGCGGCCCGTGCTGCGCAGCCTGAATCTGGACGTGGCCCAGGGCGGCCCCACAGTGCTGCTGGGCCGTTCAGGCTCAGGCAAGACTACGCTGCTGCGCGCCGTCAACCGGCTCAATGAGTGCCTGCCGGGCTGCGAAACCATGGGCTCGGTGCGCGTCCGCCTGGGCGGGGCGATGGTGGACGCCTACTGCGCGGGCACCAGGCCCGAAACCCTGCGCACCCGCGTGGGCATGGTGTTCCAGACGCCCAACCCGCTGCCCGCCAGCATCGCGGAGAACATCGCCCTGCCGCTGGCCCTGGCCCACGGGTTGGGCAAGGCGGAGATAGCCGCGCGCGTGGAGGCATCTCTCCTGGAGGCCGGTCTGTGGCACGAGGTAAAGGACCGGCTGAATGCTCCGGCCGCCTCACTCTCCGGCGGGCAGCAGCAACGCCTATGCCTGGCGCGCGCGCTGGCGGCCAGGCCAGAGGTGCTCCTGCTCGACGAGCCCACGGCCTCCCTGGACTACCAAGCCGCGCGGGGTATCGAGGAGCTGCTCCTGGAACTCGCTTCGCGCTATACGCTGCTGGTGGTCTCCCATGGGCTGAACCAGGCCCGGCGGCTGGCGCGCGACGTATTCGTGCTGCGCGAAGGCGCGACGCTTGAGGCCGTGGGCCGGGAGCTGCTGACTGACCCTGAAGCTTTTTCGCGCCTCATGGACGAGTTGTTTTGAGCGGCAGGGGCCGGGAAACATCTGCCCGCATCACCGGCGGGGCAACGGACAATCGCAGGGAGGCAAGCATGAAGTACGGCGCGCGCAATAAGCTTACGGCCAAGGTGACCAGCGTGAAGAAGGGCGATGTCATGGCCCTGGTAAAATTCCAGGTCACCGACCCCGGCGAGATGGCCTCGGTCTTGACCACCGAGTCCGTGGACGACCTGGGCCTTAAGCCCGGCGACGAGGTCCAGCTGTTCATCAAGGCCATCCACGTGCTGCCGGTGAAGGAGTAACGCCTCATGCCACTCGCATTGCGGGTGGTAGTGCCTGGCCAGACGCCCTGGCCCGCGTGGTTGTGGCGGGCCAGGGTAACTTTTCCTCACGCCACCTGAACCGGCCTGACCAGCTTGGTGGGCGCCTCCCTCGCCTCCCCGAGCCTCGGCAGCAGCGCGGCCGCCTTTTCCGTCTCCGAAGCATGCGCCTCGTAATAGTTTTTTATGATCATGCGCACACTGGTGCCGGCCAAGTGGGCGATGGCGGAAATCTCCACCTGCTTGTCGAGCATTGTCGTGATCCACAGGTGCCGGATGTCATACGGGCAGACCGCGTATTTCAGCCCGGCGCGCTTGGCTGCGTTGCTCAAGGCCGTGCCGATGTCCGCGACCGGTCGGCCTCTGTACTCGACGAGATGGCCGCTCTCGTGCGTATGGCGCCGCTCCATCAACGCCTGCATGAACTCGTCCGAGCAGCGGACGAATACCCATTTTTTCACCTTGCGATGATACACCAACACGCCGCCGCGCTGCCACTTCACGTGTTCCGAAAACGTCAGCGAGAACAGGTCCAGGCCGGGGCGACAAGGGATATTCCAGGCCACTTGGATCGCCCAGGCGAGGTGCTCCGGCGCATTGGCGATGATGAGATCCAGGCCTTCCAGCGTGAGCGGAGATTTGTGCCTCTCCTCTTTGCCCATCTCGAATCCTGAAAGCGGGTTCACCGCAATGATGTTGCGGTCAACGGCGATGTTCAATGCGGTCTTGAGGTTGCCGATGTAGCGGTTGCGGGTCGCCTGGGCTTTGTCTTGGTACTTCTCGTTGATGACAGCCAGAATTGCGTCCTGCGTGAGCAAGTGCACCGGCGTACTGCCGAGCGCCGGGAGGAACACGGCGTTGAAGACGGATATACGTACATTTCCTCCAAGGAGCGCGAAGAAATTGCCGAGTTGCCGATCCAGCAGGCCATTCAGAATTATCGTGAGACGCGTGCGATCCTGTTGGGGATCTATCTGGTGCTCGTGGCGTCTCTGGTCGGAGTTGGAGGCTATACGCTCGTTCATGTAAACGCGACGTCAGTCAAAGGGTCGCCCCAAGCGACAGAGCAAGTGGAAAGGCCCTCCTTCCAGCGGACGGGGCCAACCGACTCAATCTCGAACGCTTCAGGCGACAGTTCCCCAGTCGCACCTCTGCCGACACCAGGTAAAGGGTCTCGATAACCTCGGTAAAAGTCCGGCAAACTTTGACTGAATGTCGAAGGTTAAGTTCTCGGCACTTTGCACTACAAATCCGCACTACAAATGTCGTCTAAGGGTCGTTTTTTTGTAGTGCAGCCACAATTTTCAACAATTATTTCAGGGCCTATGTGCCACCTTGCTTGAATGGCATTCAAGAGGCCGTGGGTTCAATTCTCTCCAGCTCCACCACTTAAGAAATCAAGGGTTTGCGAAGCGATTCGCAAGCCCTTTTTCTTTGCTGCACTCCAGCTTTGCACTACATTTTGAATGCGAACGGAAGCGGCCAAGGGCAACCGCGCGCGATTCGGCACTGATTGGCCCATGCAACCGCGCTTTCAAGCTGAGAATCCCAGTCACACGATTTGAGAACGCAGGCCGAGACGGCCGCATCGGCGTCGGCACTTCATCCTCATCCATTCCAACCACCTGGGCACGCCCCTGGCCCTTGCCACCACGGATGGCCATGTTGTACAGACGATGCAATACGACAGCTTCGGCAACCTGTTGCAGGTTCGGGGCGACGCGGTGCGCCTGCCCATCGGCTTCGCGGGCGGGCTCTTTGACGGGGACACCGGCCCTCCCCAATTACAGGGCGCGCTTCGTCTGGCGCGACGACGACGCCGACACCGGCCGCTTCACCGCCCTCGACCCCATGGGCGCAAAGGGCGGCGACAGCGACTGGTACGGCTACTGCGTCGATGACCCCGTCAACCGGGCGGATGTGTGGGGGCTGGAGGTTGAGTTCTGCGAGCGACCGAATGACCTAAAGTGGCTGCGCTGGACGGGCATCCCACACCACTGGCTCAAGACCGATACATATGAAGCAGGTCAGGGGGAAGCAGGTGGTGGCATTCCTGGCCAGGATGGAAATTCCGGCAGCATCTTTACGAATACACAATGGAAGGACCATACGGGACAGTCTCATGCGCCTGGGGCAAAATGTTGGCCTGTCCCAAATGTGGATGAAGAATGCGTCAACAGGTTGATCAAGCCTGGCACCGAAACGGGCGCTTGGTTTCCTGGAGCAAATGACTGTCATACGAACACAGATGAAGTGTTGAAGCACTGTCGAACAGACATGAAGTAATTTTGATGGTCAGCAGGGAGAGCAGCGTGAAGAGATATTTCCCACTTCTATTTATGGGGCTGACCCTGCTGGCCAAATCATTTGCTCATGGGTATATTTTGTCTCATCCCGTGGTGTGGCCACAAGATCCTGTTGACCATTTCCCGCAGTCGCTTGAAGCGTTCACCTTTCTGTCTGGCCCCGCCTGTATCATTATTATTTATTGGTTATGGAAGCCGATTAAGAAAGAAGGGATAGCGCCAAGAGCCCGGCAACGCGCAGGAACGATATTGTCCGTTGCAACCGTCATCCTATGGCTATTTTTCATATTTCAATGGCTTCAAGCTGCGTGGGTCGTGAGCACACCGACTAAATATCCACTCTACTGGCTTGAGAAGTATTACAGGATGTACCGATTTGCAGATATTTCTCTCATTGTCGGCGGTGGCCTCTCCTTCTGGCTCAAAGGCGTTCGTATTCCTCCACGTGGCTCATAAGAGTAGAGTTTTCGCCCGCTTCACCGCGCTTGACCCCATGAGCGCAAAGGGCGGTGACAAGGACTGGTACGGATACTGTGTTGATGATCCGGTGAACCGGGTGGATGCGTGGGGGCTGTTTGTTTTCAAGGAACGACCGCTGGACAGTCCCTTTGGTTCTGTGCCCGAGATCAGCACGCCGTGGCTCGACAAGAACAACCTGGAACTCAAACACGTTCAGGGTTGGTTTGAGGACGGGACTGGCGAGAATATCGGCAAGTACTCCGATGGCGTCCATGCAGACAAAAAGCATTCAGAAGGCGACTACAGCCCCAGAAGCGAAAGTTTTCCTGATGACATCGCACGGGAGGCCTTGCGCCGCTGGCCGCCGGAAAACGATTCGCCATATTCCTGTACCAGCGACAACTGCCAGGATTGGGAAACGCAAATGCGGCAGCGCATGTACGTGATAGGGCGCGAACAGCGCGGCTCAGCGCTCGATCCGAGATAGCGGCCAAACCGCCGAGGGAGGGTGGGATGCAGGCACGAAAAGGCCAGGGAAGAAGGCGTTGGCTCATTCCGCTTGTTGCGCTCGTGGCGGCCATAGTTCTGGCCTGGCAGCTCGACTTGCATCCCCCCACATCCGCACTCCTGAACAGGGTCCTCCGAAGTGACATCTACGACACGGTCTCGCACGGCCAGGAGATTGCGCTTTGGGAGAAAGGGGCCATGATCCGCGAGCCATTCATTGTGCCATTCGCCAACGAATTCGAACTGGCCATCCGATACCACGGTAAATATCCACCGTTGTTCTTTCGTCCCAAGTGCGTGCTCGACATAGAATACTACCAGGGCGACAGGCTGGTGCTCCGCAAGCGGTACGAAAACAACTTGCCGGAATCGCGAGACCAATCTGGAAAATCCTTAGGAGACTCGCTAGACTTCATCTTGCTGCCGCAGCACATGGGCACGCGAGCCCATTCCGTCGTGGTCCGAGTTGTGGAGCCGGATGAACGGATGGCGGCATATAAGGGGCACATGACGCTCATAGTCCGGGGCAGCCCGTACTGGTAATTCCATCTCATGCCGCTTCACCGCCGGACACGTCCGATCTTCGCGACAGAGACTATTGGCACTAGGAAATACTAACTGGTCGGCGCGCCGGAGCGGTGCGCCGACCTTTGGAAAACACCGCATGGAAATAGTTGTGAAAGAAAATTACGTCATTCGTAGCGCATATTCGCACGCTCAATTGATGCGATACTTCCACATTATACCGATAGTCCTTTTTCTTGCCGCTCTATCAACTCACGACATTTACTGGATTGTCCCATTTTCCCTACCATTGTTCATCTCCGGCTATCTTTTTCTTCGCCCATTACGCATCTCCTCCTTCTCCGACGATGCATTTACATCTTCGTGGCCGCGTAAGGGCGTGCGCAACTATGATGAGATCAGACGTATTATCAATCTCTGTCCATATGAGGAGAGCCTGTTCTTCATCATAATTGTCTACAAGAAGGGTATCCTGTTCGAGAAGATCAACCTGGCCTGGATACCCACGGATCAGGGCATCGTTGAGCACTTGAAGGCGCGCGGAGTGAAATTCTGGAACTTCTGGTTCTGGCAGAAGAAATAGCCGCTTCCATCAGGGCCGCTTCACGGCGCTCGACCCCATGGGCGCAAAGGGCGGCGATAAGGACTGGTACGGCTACTGTGTCGATGATCCGGTCAACAGGGTGGACGCGTGGGGGCTGTTTTGGGGTGAAGAGACCTCTGGCGGGCGAATTGTTAGGAATGGGCTGGAGACTGCTGGATCGTGGGAAGTAATCCATGGCGTTCACCCCTTCGAGGTACTGCGAAGGGGGTGCCTGTCGTCGCTTGACACTTGGGAGACTCGCCATTAGTTCTGCGACTGAACACTCCGTTTATTAACAAGAGATGCACATGGCCAGACCGAAAAACGAGACGCTTCACCAGGAGCGACGCCAGCAAATCCTCAAGGCTGCAGCGGCCATATTCCGGGCCAAAGGCTTTCATTCCGCCAGGACCAAGGAGATATGCGTCGCTTCAGGCATGAGCGCAGGCACGGTCTTTCGGCACTTCCGCGACAAAGAGGAGATCATCGCCACCATTGCTGAAAAAGAGTTTGAATCCTATCAGGAGATCAGCAAAACGCTTTTCACCAGAGAGGGGTTCCTCGCTCTCGCCAACATCGACAGCAAGGGACTTGAGGAGATGTGGAATCCTGCCGGACTGGGGCTTGGACTCGACAGTTGGCTGGAACTCTATCGAAGCGAGAGGTTTGCTGCGGAATGCAAGGCGAAGGATGTGGCCATGCGGACGCAGCTGGCTGCGTCGTTGCGCGTTGGGCAGGTTGAAGGTTGGGTCCGCGCGGAGCGTGACGCGGAGGAAGCCGCGCTTATTCTCATGACGCTGTTCTCCGGCATTATGGTGGAGCACCAGCTCACCCCCGAGGCTGGTTTTGAAACGATGGCGGCCGGACTGCGCAGCCTCGTGCGTGCGTACATTCTTGCCGAAGACCCGCGCGGCTTCGCATAGGGCCAAAGGAACGCTTCATGTCGCGTTTTTTCATCGATCATCCCGTCTTTGCCTGGGTCATCGCCATCATCATCATGCTGGCGGGCGCGCTTTCAATAATGCGCCTGCCCGTGTCCCAGTACCCGGAAATTGCGCCCACCGCCGTCACCATCACAGCGACGTATCCCGGCGCTTCGGCAGCCACACTGCAAGACACCGTCACCCAGGTCATTGAACAGAATATGAGCGGGCTGGACCATTTGAGCTACATGTCCAGCACCAGCGACGACTCTGGACAGGTGATCGTCATGCTGACGTTTGACGCCGGCGTGAACCCGGACATTGCACAGGTGCAGGTGCAGAACAAACTTTCGCTTGCCACTCCGCTTTTGCCGGAGGAGGTTCAGCGCCAGGGCGTCACAGTAACGAAAAGCACTTCGAATTTTCTCATGGTCGTGGGTTTTGTTTCCAAAAATGGCGAAATGAGCTCAGCGGACCTCGCCGACTTTGCCGCCGCCTCCGTGCTCAACCCGTTGAGTCGTGTCAGCGGCGTTGGCGAGGCCACTCTCTTCGGTGCCCAAAACGCCATGCGTGTCTGGCTGAACCCATATCAGCTCGACAACTACAAGCTCACTCCGGGTGATGTGAAAAACGCCATCACGGAGCAAAATGCCCAGATTGCCGCCGGCCGCATCGGCGGCACCCCGGCATTGCGCGGCCAGAAGATGAACTTCACCATCATGGCCCAAAGCCGCCTGAAAACCCCTGAGCAGTTTCGCGACATCCAACTGCGCGTGAATCATGACGGTTCCGTTGTGCGCTTAGGCGATGTCGCCCGGGTGGAACTGGGGAGCGAGAGCTATAACGATATTTGCTGGTACAACGGCAAGCCGGCAACCGGCATTTCCATAAAGCTCGCCTCCGGCGCCAACGCGCTTGATACGGTAAAGAACGTGCGCAACGCCATGGCACAGCTTTCGACGGCATTCCCGGCGGATGTGTACGTGGTGTACCCCTTCGACACCACGCCCTTCGTCCGGTCCTCCGTAGTGGAAGTCTTGAAGACCCTCGCCGAGGCAATTGCGCTGGTGTTTCTGGTCATGTATCTGTTCTTGCAGAACATACGAGCCACCCTCATCCCCACAATCGCCGTGCCGGTGGTGCTTCTGGGGACCTTCGGCGTCATGTCCGCCTTCGGCTTTTCCATAAATACGCTGACCATGTTCGGTCTCGTGCTCGCCATCGGTCTGCTCGTGGACGACGCCATCGTCGTGGTCGAAAACGTAGAACGCCTCATGACCGAGGAGGGCCTGCCGCCCCGCGAGGCAACCAGAAAAAGCATGGGCCAGATCACTGGCGCGCTGGTGGGCATCGCTCTCGTGCTCTCTGCCGTGTTTGTGCCCATGGCCTTCATCAACGGCTCCACGGGTGTCATCTACCGCCAGTTCTCCCTGACCATAGTTTCGGCGATGTGCCTGTCCGTGGTTGTGGCCATCGTGCTCACCCCCGCCCTTTGCGCCACGTTTCTCAAACCCGTGCGCAAAGGGGAGAAACAGCACGGAAGTCAAGGCTTCTTTGGCGGGTTCAACAGGCTCTTCGACAAGGGATCAAGTGGATACGTCCGTGGTGTCCGCAGTTTGCTGGAGCGTCCCAAGCGCGTCATGGCCGCGTATGCTCTGGTGACCGTGGCCATGGGGGCTCTTTTCTTGATCCTTCCGACATCGTTCTTGCCGGAGGAAGACCAGGGCATCATCTACACCCTCATCCAACTCCCCACAGGAGCCACTCAGGAGAGCACCATCGAGGTGATCAAGCAGGTGGAGCAGCAGTTTCTGGTGGACGAGAAGGACAGCGTGGACTCCATTTTCACCGTCGCCGGGTTCAGCTTCGCCGGCAATGGGCAAAACACGGGCATGGCTTTTGTGCAACTCAAGGACTGGAGCGCGCGCGAGGGCGACCAGAGCAGCGCCGCGTCCGTCGCCATGCGCGCCACGGAGGCGTTTTCTGTCATAAAAGGCGCAATGGTGTTTGCTTTGACGCCACCTGCCGTGATGGAGTTGGGCAACGTCTCGGGCTTCGACATGTTCCTGCAAGACCGCGGCGGGCTGGGGCATGAGGCGCTCATGGGCGCCAGGAACCAGCTTCTGGCTGCTGCCGCCGGGGACAAATCCCTTGTGGATGTGCGCCCCAACGGTCAAGAGGATTCACCATTCTACCAGATCGACGTGGACCAGTCCAAGGCCGGTGCCTTGGGGCTGCCGCTTGCGGACATCTATGACACCATAACCACAGTGCTGGCTGGCAGCTACGTCAACGACTTCCTCGACCGTGGCCGCGTGAAGAAGGTATTCGTGCAAAGCGACGCCACTTTCCGGATGATGCCCGAGGACATCAACAACTGGCGTGTCCGAAACAGGGAGGGGAATATGGTTCCCTTCTCGGCCTTTGCGCGTGGGCACTGGGACTATGGCTCGCCTCGGTTGGAGCGCTACAACGGCTTCCCGGCGGTGGAGATAACCGGGGCGCCCGCGCCGGGCATAAGCTCCGGCGCCGCCATGGCGTCCATGGAGGCCATGGCCTCCAAGCTGCCCGCCGGCATCGGCCTGGAATGGTCGGGGCTCTCCTATCAAGAGCGGATGAGCGGCCAACAAGCCCCGTTTCTGTATGCCCTCTCCATCCTCGTGGTCTTTTTGTGCCTGGCCGCGTTGTACGAGTCCTGGGCCGTGCCCACGGCGGTCATCCTTGTGGTGCCGCTTGGCGTGGTGGGCGCGGTGCTGGCGACATATCTCCGTGGTCTGACAAACGACGTGTATTTCCAGGTGGGACTGCTCACAACAATAGGCTTGGCAACCAAGAACGCCATCCTCATCGTGGAATTCGCCAAGGTTCTCCATGAGAAGGGCTTGGGTCTGCTGGACGCCGCCGTGGAGGCCAGCCGCCTGCGCCTGCGCCCCATTTTGATGACATCGTTGGCCTTCATTCTCGGCGTGTTGCCCCTGGCCCTGGCGGACGGCGCTGGCTCCGGCGGTCAGCGGGCCATCGGCACCGGAGTCATCGGAGGCATGGCAACGGCCACTGTTCTCGGCGTGTTCTTCGTGCCCGTGTTCTTCGTGGTGGTGTTGCGGCTTGTCCGCAGCCGCAAACCGGCTGGCAAGAACACCGAAGCGTCCCCCCCAGATGCGCCCCCCTCTGGCATGGATAATTGATTTCAGCAGGCTGGCATCAAGAAAGCCTCAGGTCTTGATTCCAGCATCATGAACAGGAGGGGGGGACCATATTGCTGTTTGTGGAATCGAAAGAGCAAGAGCACACATGAAGAGGCACAGTTTTTGTTCAAAGAGGCAAACGCTTATCTGCAACCGTTTGGAATAAATGTTTGCGCAATCATACCGCCCGGAAACCGGTTGCTTTTTTTGTACGATTATAAAATGTCAGCCCACTGATATTGGCCGGTGTTTTTTCGCGGCATTCAAGTAACCGGGCCAGAAATTGACTGGCGAGAAGTGAGAGACCAGGACCGGTTGCTGCGCGTGGACCTGCCGAATGGGCGGCGCATTGGCAACGCGTACGACGCCAAGGGCCGGCGGACAGAGAAGCGCGTGGACGGACGCATGGTCGAAGCCTACCAGTGGCTGGACCAGCTGCGCTTGCAGGAGTTTTTCGACGGCGACGAGTGGTGGCGGCTGGCATACGGTCCCGAGCGCCCCGGCCGCACACCCATTGGCGCAACGAACGGCAGCGCGTCATACCTCATTTTTTCCGATCATCTGGGCACTCCGCTGGCCCCAGCCGACATGGTCGGCAACAATGAGAAAGGAGCTTCCGCCGTCAGTGATGCCGACTGACGTGCGGCTCGGGCGCTCCGCCCGCTTTGCTCCAGGCTCCTTCCGCCGACTGGCCGGGATCGAAAAATATTTCGCGCGTTCCTCGCCAAAGGCCGCCCATCGTGTTATGACTTGGTGTCTGTCGGACACTCTCGTCCCCCGGAGCGCGTTCGCGAGCCACGCCGCCCCGGCCGACACGGATCTCCTCCGCGTCCGTACCCACCCTTCACCCCGTCTTTCCGTCTGGTTGTCCGAGGCAGCGGGCGCGCAGCCCCGCGCAATCGCGGCGTGCAGCGGCCAACGCGGTGCCATGACTCCCCCAAGGGGATGTCCAGGGCTTCCTGCATGGCGGCAGGAGAAATAACCAATGAAAAATACGACCCTCTGCGGCATGGCGCCGGGCCTCTGTTCACTCTTTGGCGGCGGCCCACGCAAGGCCAGCCACGACGAGTCCCCCTTGCGCTCGGATCTCTTCAGCGCCGACCAGATGGAGCAGCACGGCAAGGTGCTGGCGGCGGCGCACCATCTGCGCTCCGGGCGCGCCCGCGACCGGCTGCTCGCGCGGCTGGCCGAAAACGAGGCGTTCCTGCTCGAGGTCCACAAGCTGCTGACGCTTGATGTGAAGGCCGACCGCAGGATCACTCCGGCAGGTGAGTGGCTGCTGGACAACTTCTACGTCATCGAGGAGCAGATCCGCACGGCTGGCCGGCACCTGCCCAAGGGTTACAGCCGGGAACTGCCGAGCCTGGCGCGGGGAGCCTCGGCCGGGCTGCCGCGCGTGTACGACCTCGCCCTGGAGGTCATCGCCCACGGCGATGGCCGGGTGGACCCGGAAAACCTGAAGCGGTTCGTTACCGCCTACCAAACCGTGACCGCGCTTGCCCTGGGCGAGCTTTGGGCCATCCCCATCATGCTGCGGCTCACGCTCATCGAGAACCTTCGGCGCATGGCCGCGCGCATCGCCGGGCACCGGCTCGACCGCAACCGCGCGGAGGCCTGGGCCGACAAGATGACGACCGTGGCGGCGCAAGCTCCGCAGAACCTGATTTTGGCCATTGCCGACATGGCCCGCTCCAATCCGCCCATGGTGAGTTCCTTCGTGGCAGAGCTGACGCGCCGCCTGCACGGCCAAGGCCCGGCGCTGGCCCTGCCGCTCACCTGGATCGAGCAGCGGCTTTCCGAGTCCGGCCTGACAAGCGAGGAACTGGTGCGCGCGGAAAACCAGCAGCAGGCCGCGGACCAGGTGTCCATAAGCAACAGCATAGGCAGCCTGCGGGCCCTTGGCGCAACGGACTGGCGCGGCTTTGTGGAAGCCATGAGCCTGGTGGAGCGCACCCTGGCCGAGGACCCGGCAGGCATCTACCTTGCCATGGATTTTGCCACCCGCGACCATTACCGCCACGTGGTGGAGCGCACGGCCAAGGCCAGCCCGCTTTCCGAGGGCGAAGTGGCGCGCAGGGCCATTGACTCTGCGCACGAAGCGCTGGCGCGCAGCGGGCAGGGCGACCGCGCCGCCCACGTGGGCTTTTACCTCATCGACGAGGGGCTGGCGCAACTGGAGCGCGCTGTCCAAGTGCGCAGCGGCGCTGCCGAGTCCTGGCGCGCGTTCGGCCGGGGCCACCCGCTCCTGCTCTATTGCGGCGGAATTTTGCTCATGACGGCGCTCCTGGCCGCAACCGTAACAGCCAAGGCCTGGGGCGACGGCCTGTACGGCTGGAGCCTGGCTGTGCTTGGCTGTCTCACGCTCTTTTGCGCCAGTCATCTGGCCGTGGCCCTGGCGAACTGGCTGGCAACCCTGCTGGCCACGCCGCAAGCCCTGCCGCGCATGGATTTTTCCAAAGGCATCCCCAGGGATTTTCGCACCATGGTGGTGGTTCCCACCATGCTCACCAGCACCCGGAGCATCGAGGATCTGGTCAAGGCGCTGGAGGTGCGCTTTTTGGCCAACCGCGACGAGCACCTGCACTTCGGGCTGCTGACGGACTTCCGGGATGCCGCCACACAAACCCTGCCCGAAGACGAGCCGCTGCTGCGGCTGGCCAGGGAGCGCATCGAAGGGCTGAATGCAAAATATTGCTGCACGCCGGGCGACAGCTTCCACCTCTTCCACCGGCCGCGCCGCCTCAACCCTCAGGACGGCGTGTGGATGGGGCACGAGCGCAAGCGGGGCAAGCTCTCGGATTTGAACGCGCTGTTGCGGGGCGGGGGCTCCGGGGCCTTCACCCTTGTGGTGGGCGAAAGGGCCATCCTGGCGGAAGTGAAGTACGTCATCACCCTGGACACGGACACAGAGCTCCCGCGCGACACGGCCCGGCAGTTCGTGGGGGCCATGGCCCACCCGCTGAACCGCCCGCGCTATGACGAGCAGCAACAGCGCGTCACCGGCGGCTACGGCATCCTCCAGCCGCGCATCGCCGCCAGCCTTTCCGGCACCAACCGCTCGCGCTATGCGCGCATGTGCGCCAGCGAAATCGGCATAGACCCATACACCCGCGCGGTTTCCGATGTGTACCAGGACCTGTTTGGCGAGGGCTCGTTCATCGGCAAGGGCATCTACGACGTGGACGCCTTTGAACGCACCCTGGGCGGCCGCTTTCCCGATAACCGCATACTGAGCCACGACCTGCTTGAGGGCTGCTACGCCCGCTGCGGGCTTTTGAGCGACGTGCAGCTCTACGAGGAATATCCCGCGCGCTACAGCGCGGACGTAAGCCGCAGGCACCGCTGGATTCGCGGCGACTGGCAGGTGGCGCGCTGGCTGTTGCCCGGCGTTCCCGGCCCGGACGAGCGCCCGCGTCCGAACCCGCTGTCGCCCTTGTCGCGCTGGAAGATACTGGACAACCTCAGGCGCAGTCTCACGGCGGTGGCGCTGACGCTGCTTTTGCTGGCGGGCTGGAGCGTGCTTGCCTCGGCCTGGTTCTGGACGCTCTGCGTGTGCGGGGTCATCCTGCTGCCGGCCATTGTTTCCGCAGGCCTCAACGCCTTGCAAAAGCCCGAGGACCGCACCCTGGGCCAGCACCTTGCCGCCACTGCGCGCCTGCTGCCCAGGCACTTCGCCCAGGCGGCCTTTGCCCTGGTCTGCCTGCCGTACGAGGCGTATTTCAGCCTGGACGCACTGGCGCGCACAGCCTGGCGCATGCTGGTCACGCGCCGGGGGCTGCTGGAGTGGAATCCCTCTGGCGAAGCGGACGCACACGACCGCACGGATCTCGTCGGCACCTGCCGGACCATGTGGTTCAGCCCCTTTCTGGCCGTGGGCACGGGGCTCGGCCTGGCCGCGCTGCGGCCCATGGCGCTCCTTGTGGCCGTGCCCATACTCGGCCTCTGGTTCATGGCCCCGGCCCTGGCCTGGTGGCTTAGCCTGCCGCTGGCCCGCCACCGCGAGCGCCTCACAGAGGCGCAGACCCTGTTCCTGCGCAAGCTGGCGCGCAAAACCTGGGCCTTTTTCGAGACCTTCGTCGGGCCGGAGGACCATTGGCTGCCGCCGGACAACTACCAGGAGCATCCCGTGGCCGTGGTGGCCCACCGCACCTCGCCCACGAACATGGGCCTGGCGCTTTTGGCCAACCTCACGGCCTACGACTTCGGGACCATTTCCTGCGGGCGGATGCTTGAGCGCAGCGCGCGCACCCTCACAACCATGGCCGCCCTGGAGCGGCACCGCGGGCATTTCTTCAACTGGTACGACACGCTCTCGCTCACCCCCCTGCCGCCGCAGTACATTTCCGCCGTGGATTCCGGCAATCTGGCCGGGCACCTGCTGACCCTGCGCTCCGGCCTGCTGGCCCTGGCCGGGGAGCCCATCCTCTCGGCGCGGATGTTCGAGAGCCTGGCCGACACCCTGGAGCTGGCCCTGGACGCCGCCGCCAAAACGCCAGCTGCCGAATTGGGCGCGGATGTTCCGGCCCTGCTGGCCGGGCTGCGCCACGACCTTGGTCTCGCCGTCTGCGAGCATTCCACCACAGTTGGCGCCATGCGCCTGTGCCTTGCGCGGCTGGTGGCGGCCATTGAAACCCTGGCCGCGACCCTCGGCCCACGAGCCTGCGCCCCGGACAACGAGCTGGACTTTTGGGTGCGGGCGCTGGCCGACCAGAGCCGGGACGCCCTGGCCGAGTTGGAGCTGTTCGCGCCGTGGGCCACGCAGATATCCGTGCTTGGGGAGCTGGCGGGCATCCCAGCGCTGGAAGCCCTTCCGACCCTGCGCGGACTTGCCCAGCTTGAGCCGGAGCGGCTCTCGGCCCTGGCGCAGGGGCTCGCTCCCGCCGCGCCTTCTGCCGCCGGGCCCGCCCTGGCGGCTCTGGCGGCCTCGGCCAAGGCCCGCGCGCAGGGCAGAATCGCGGCCCTGGAGGCGCTTGCCGCGCAGTGCGGCGCCCTTGCTCTGATGGATTATGACTTTCTGTACGACGAGAAGCGGCGGCTCTTGGCCATCGGCTACAACGTGGACGAGCGGCGGCGCGATGAGAGCTGTTATGATCTGCTGGCCTCGGAGGCGCGGCTGGCCACCTTTGTGGCCATCGCCCAGGGACTGCTGCCGCAGGAAAGCTGGTTCGCCCTGGGACGTCTGCTCACCACGGCCGGGGGCGAGCCCATCCTCCTCTCTTGGAGCGGCTCCATGTTCGAGTATCTTATGCCCATGCTGGTTATGCCGAGCTACGAGCACACGCTGCTCGACCAGACCTGCGCCGCCGCCGTGGCCCGGCAGATGGACTACGGCAAGAAACGCGGCGTGCCCTGGGGTATTTCGGAGTGCGGGTACAACGCCATCGACATGAACCGCAACTACCAGTACCGCGCCTTTGGCGTGCCCGGCCTGGGGCTTAAGCGCGGCCTGGCCGAGGACCTTGTCATCGCGCCCTATGCCACGGTGATGGCCCTCATGGTGGCCCCGCAGGAGGCTTGCCAAAACCTGCTGCGCCTGGCTGGAGAGGGCTTTGAGGCCCGCTTCGGGTTCTATGAGGCCATCGACTTCACCCCCTCGCGCCTGCCGCGCGGGCAGACCAGCGCCGTGGTGCGCTCCTTTATGGTCCACCACCAGGGCATGAGCTTTTTGTCTCTGGCCAGCCAGCTTTTGGGCCGCCCCATGCAGCGGCGCTTCAAGGCCGACCCCCAGCTCCAGGCCACGCTGCCGCTGTTGCAGGAGCGCATCCCCCAGAATGGGGCCTCCTTCGCGCACACCACGGAACTCTCGGAAGGCCAGCTCATCTCCAGCCTGCCCGAAACGCCCACGCGCGTGTACAACACCCCCCAGACGCCAAGCCCGGAGGTGCAGCTGCTCTCAAACGGCAGGTACCACGTCATGGTCACCAACGCGGGCGGCGGCTACAGCCGCTGGAAGGACCTCTCCGTGACGCGCTGGCGCGAGGACGCCACCTGCGACAACTGGGGCTCGTTTTGCTACCTGCGCGACGTGGCCACCAGGGAGTTCTGGTCCACGGCGCACCAGCCCACGCTGAAGCCTCCCAAGCACTACGAGGCCATTTTCTCGGAGGACCGCGTCGAGTTCCACCGCCGCGACAACGACTACGACACCCGCCTGGAGATAGCCGTCTCGCCGGAGGACGACATCGAGCTGCGGCGCCTGCGCATAACCAACCGGGCGCGCACGCGCCGGGCCATCGACATAACCAGCTACGCTGAGGTGGCGCTCGCCCAGCAGGCGGCCGACGCGCTGCACCCGGCCTTCAGCAACCTGTTTGTGCAAACGGAGATCCTCCATCCGCAGCGGGCCATTCTGTGTACCCGGCGCCCGCGCTCCCAGGCGGAGGACGCGCCCTACCTGCTGCACCTCATGGCCGTGCGCGGCGGCAACAAGGCGGAGGCCTCCTACGAGACCGACCGCATGCGCTTTATCGGCCGGGGCAACACGGTCGCCAATCCCTTGGCCCTGCGGGCCGCTGCCGCGGACTACGCCATTTCCCTTTCCGGCACGCAGGGCTCGGTTCTTGATCCCATCGCGGCCATACGCCAGCGCATCTCCCTGGAGCCTGGCGAATCGGTGTTTGTGGACATGGTTACCGGCATGGCGGAAAACCGCGAGGCCGCAATGCTGCTGGTGAAAAAATACCAGGACCGCCGCCTGGCCGACCGCGTCTTCGACCTGGCCTGGACACACAACCAGGTGCTGCTGCGCCAGCTTAACACCTCCGAGGCCGAGGCCCAGCTCTATGGCCGTCTGGCCGGGGCCATCCTCTACGCCGGGCCGGCGCTCCGGGCCGAGCCGGGCATGCTTGGCAAAAACCGCCGGGGCCAGTCCGGGCTGTGGGGCTATTCCATCTCCGGCGACCTGCCCATGGTGCTGCTCAAGATCGAGGACGGGGCCAACATCGAGCTGGCGCGCCAACTGGTGCAGGCCCATGCCTACTGGCGGCTCAAGGGCCTGGCCGTGGATCTGGTCATCTGGAACGAGGACGACGCGGGCTACCGGCAGGTGCTGCACGACCAGATCATGGGGCTCATTGCCGCCGGCACCGAGGCCAACCTCACCGACCGGCCCGGGGGCATCTTCGTCCGCCCGGCGGACCGCATCGCGGAAGAAGACCGCATTCTGTTCCAGAGCGTGGCCCGGATCATATTGGCTGATAGCTGGGGCACCCTGTCCGAGCAGATCGGCGGGCGGACGCTGGCCGGGGCGCTGCCGCCGCTGCTCAAGCCCACGCGCGCCCTGCGGGCCGAACCCCAGGCCGAGGCCCCGCTGCCGCGCCCGGATCTGGCCTTTGCAAACGGTTTGGGCGGTTTCACCCCGGATGGCCGCGAGTATGTCATCACCACGGCCAAGGCCCAACTGACGCCCACGCCCTGGGTCAACGTGCTGGCCAACCCCACCTTTGGCAGCGTGGTTTCCGAGAGCGGCCTTGCCTGCACCTGGAGCGAAAACGCCCACGAGTTCCGCCTCACGCCCTGGGGCAACGATCCCGTAAGCGATTCGCGCGGGGAGGCTTTCTACATCCGCGACGAGGAGCGCGGGCACTTCTGGTCGCCCACGCCCTTGCCCTGCCGCGGGGCAACGCCCTACGTCACCCGGCACGGCTTCGGCTACAGCGTGTTCGAGCACACGGAGCGTGGCATCGCCTCCGAACTCTGGGTCTACGTGGCGCTCGACGCGCCCATCAAGTTCGTGGTGCTCAAGCTGCGCAACGAATCGGAGCGCATGCGCACTCTCTCGGCCACCGGCTATGTGGAGTGGGTGCTGGGGGATTTGCGTGGCAAAACCGCCATGCACGTCGTCACGGAAGTGTCCCCGGCCAGCGGCGCGCTTTTCGCCCGCAACGCCTACAGCACGGAGTTCGGCACGCGCACGGCCTTCTTCGACGTGGATGATCCGGCGCGCATGGTCTGCGGCGACCGGGCGGAATTTTTGGGCCGCAACGGAAGCCTGGCCGCGCCCGCCGCGCTCACGCGCACGCGTTTGTCCGGCCGGGTTGGCGCGGGGCTGGACCCCTGCGCCGCCATTCAGGTGCGCTTTGACCTGGAGCCAGGGGAGTCGCACGAGGTGGTGTTCCGCCTCGGCGTGGGGCAAAACGTGGAGGACGCCAGGATGCTGGTCAAACGCTTCCGGGGCGTGGCCTCCGCGCGCCTGGCCCTGGACAAGGTTTGGCAGCACTGGACGCACACCCTGGGCGCGGTGCATGTGCAAACGCCCGATGCGGCCTTCAACGTGCTGGCCAACGGCTGGCTGCTGTACCAAACCGTGGCCTGCCGCCTGTGGGCGCGCTGCGCAACGTATCAGTCCGGCGGGGCCTTCGGCTTCCGCGACCAGTTGCAGGACGTCATGGCGCTTATTCACGCCAGGCCGGGGCTGGTGCGCGAGCACCTGCTGCTCTGCGCCAGCCGCCAGTTCGAGGAGGGCGACGTGCAGCACTGGTGGCACCCGCCTCTTGGGCGCGGCGTGCGTACCAAGTGCTCGGACGACTACCTGTGGCTGCCGCTGGCCGTGTGCCGCTACGTGCGCACCACCGGCGACACCGGCGTGCTGGAGGAGCTTGTGCCCTTCCTCTCCGGACGCGCCCTGAAGGAGGACGAGGACTCGTACTATGACCTGCCCGGCCGCGCGGCTGAGACGGCCAGCCTGTACGCCCATTGCGTGCGGGCCATCGGCCGCGGCCTTGCGTTCGGGGAGCGCGGCCTGCCGCTCATGGGCACGGGCGACTGGAACGACGGCATGGACCTGGTGGGGCGGCAGGGCAGGGGCGAAAGCGTGTGGCTGGGCTTTTTCCTTTATGACGTGCTCACGGACTTTGCCGAGGTGGCCCGCGCGCATGGCGACGCATCATTTGCCGTGCGCTGCGTGAGCGAGGCGGCGGAACTGCGGCAGAACATCGAGCGCCACGGCTGGGACGGGCAGTGGTACCGCCGGGCCTATTTCGACGACGGCACGCCGCTCGGCTCGGCCGCCAACGCGGAATGCCAGATCGACTCCATCTCCCAGAGCTGGTCCGTGCTCTCCGGCGCGGGGGAGCCCGCCCGCGCCCTTACGGCCATGAACGCCCTGGACCAGCGCCTGGTGGACCGCGAGGCCAGGCTGGTCCAGCTCCTGGACCCGCCCTTTGACACCTCGGCCCTGAATCCCGGCTACATCAAGGGCTACGCCCCGGGCGTGCGCGAAAACGGCGGGCAGTATACCCACGCAGCCGTGTGGGCGGCCATGGCCTTTGCCCGCCAGGGCGACGCCAAGCGCGCCTGGGAGCTGTTTGAGCTCATCAACCCGGTGAACCATGCCCGCACACCGGAAGAAGCCGCCGTGTACAAGGTGGAGCCCTATGTGGCGGCGGCGGACGTGTACGCCGTGGCCCCGCATACCGGGCGCGGCGGCTGGACCTGGTACACGGGCTCGGCCGCGTGGCTGTACCGGCTCATGGTGGAGTCGCTTCTGGGCCTGCGGCTTGAGGCGGACCATTTGCGCTTTGCGCCCTGCCTGCCCGCCGCGTGGAAGGAATTCACCATGCACTACCGGTACCGGGAAACTGTCTACCACATCAAGGTGATGCAGCTTCCGGCCGGAGGCGGCCCGCGTGTGAGCCTGGACGGCGTGCGGCAGGCGGACGGCCGCATTCCCCTGGCGGACGACCGCAAGGAACACTGGGCCGAGGTGAAAGTGGCCGCAACAGAAGGGTAGGGCCTCCCCCGCTCCGGCAATGGGCAAGAGCCAGGCGGCTCCACGGGCGGCGTCGCGTCCCTCTTTTCGCCAAGCGCCGCGTTCATCGCCGCACCAGAATACATGCCCCCCCGGTCAGGAGCACCGCCTCCCGGTCGGGGGGCTGTGCTTTTTTGCGCCGGTGCGCGCGCAAGCGCAGAGCAGGCAACTTCCGCCTGAACCGGGCTTGCGCAACTCCGTACGCTGGCGTACATATGCGGCGAGGAAGCATGTCCATGCTTCCGGCCCCCTCCCCCCCCAACGCAGGAGGTCGCCGTGACGAAGCCGCCCACGTCTTTGGGCAATCATCTGCTGGCCGCCCTGCCCACGGAGGTTCAGCAACGCCTGCTGCCGCACCTCGAACTGGTGCCCATGCCCCTTGGCATGGTGCTGTACGAATCCGGCGACACCATGCGCCATGTCTACTTCCCCACGGACTGCATCGTGTCCCTGCTCTACGTGATGGAGGACGGAGCCTCGGCGGAAATTTCCGTGGTGGGCAACGAGGGGCTCATCGGCGTGGCCCTGTTCATGGGAGGCTTAAGCACCCCGAGCAGGGCCATTGTGCAAAGCGCGGGCTATGCCTACCGGATGCCGGGGCAAAAGCTCAGGGATGAGTTCAACCGCCACGGCGAGCTGATGCTGCTTTTGCTGCGCTACACGCAGGCGCTCATCACCCAAATGGCCCAGACGGCGGTGTGCAACCGCCACCACAGCATCGACCAGCAGCTCTGCCGCTGGCTGCTGCTCTCCCTGGACCGCCTGTCGGACAATCAGTTGAGCATGACCCAGGAGCTTATCGCCAACATGCTGGGCGTGCGGCGCGAGGGCGTCATCGAGTACAGCCGGGGGCACATCGCCGTGCTCAACCGGCCCAGGCTTGAGGCGCTGTGCTGTGAGTGCTACGCAGTGGTCAAAAAAGAGACCGACCGCCTGCTTCCCTATCTGGCCACGCGTAAGGGCAAGTGACGCACGGGCGGTCCCGCTGTTGCAAACCCCAGGCATCCAGGCGGATGGAGCATGGCGTGTTGTTCAGCGTGGCCGCGCAGCCGTGCGGGATTTCCGCAGTGCCGGTCCGCGCCCTGAAGGAAATCCTTGCTTCGTGTCGTGGCGAACAGACACGCGCCCGGCCAAGGCCTACGGCTGCCCTATCGGGACGGATCAGCACCTCTCTCGCGCCAAACCTTGGCCTCCTCTGTGCTCCAGGGCGACAATAACATGCAGGAACCGTTCTCTGCCCCTGTCGTCAATCTCTTGCTTGCCGGGCTGCCACGCGATGAACACAACAGGGTTCTTGAGTGCTGCGAAACGGTGGATTTGCGCTTTGGCGACATTTTGTGCGAGCCGGATCAGCCTTTACTCCACGCGTATTTCCCGCTCACGGGCTTTGTGTCGCGCGTCACCGCCATTGAGGGGCACCCGGCGCTGGAGATGGGCCTTGTGGGCAACGAGGGCATGCTCGGCGCTACCTTGTCCCTTGGTGTCAACGGCGCGCCCATGCGCGCGGTGGTGCGGGGCGCGGGCACGGCGCTCAGAATGACCGCCTCGCAGTTGCGGCGCGAGCTGAGCCGCGGTCCCTTCCTGGTGCATACGCTTCACCGCTACCTGTATGTTCATCTGGCGCAATTGTCGCAAACCGCTGCCTGCACGCACTTTCACTCTATTGAGCAGCGCCTGGCGTGCTGGCTCTTGCTGACGCACGACAGGGCCCACGCCGACCATTTCCGTCTCACCCACGCCGACCTGGCCGACATGCTGGGCGTGCGCAGAAGCGGCATCTCCATCGCCGCCGGCGCGCTGCAGCAGCGGGGGCTCATCCGCTACTCCCGTGGCCAAATAGTCATACTCGACCGCCAGGGCTTGGAGGCCGCTTCTTGCGAATGCTACGCGGCCATGCAGCAGGACTATTCGCAGGGCTTTGCCTAAACGCGCCGAAGCATCGCAGAAGCAAGCCACCCGCCCACGCAAACCTTGTCCCCGGCCACTCATGTCGCCGGGCTTTTTCTGCATGCCTCAAAATGGAGGCTGCCCCCGCCAGAGCCCGGCGTTGGCCGGAGCGTCGGGGGGGGGCAGCAGGAGGAAGGAAGACAAGAGACTGAGGCGGCGGCACGCGTTGCGGTGAGAGGGCTGCGGGCGGCGGAACCGTGCCGTTCCGCCGCCCGCTTGAGGAGGAGGGAGACTAGTTGGTGGTGATTTCCACGCGACGGTTCAGGTGGCGGCCGTCGGAGGTGGTGTTGTCAAACTTGGGGACGCTCTTGCCCTTGCCGATGACGTTCAGCTTGCCCGTGTAACCCTTCTGGGTAATCCACTTGGCCACGGAATTGGCGCGGCGCTCGGAGAGCTTCTGGTTGTATGCATCGGTACCCACGCTGTCCGTGTGCCCGGTGATGGTGAAGACCCTGCAGGTCGAATCCTTCAAAATGGTGGCGGCCTGCTCCATCGCGGGCTCCATTTCCTTGGTGATCAGGAACTTGTCGAAGCCGAAGTTCAGGTTGCCGAAGGTGATGGACTCACATGCGCCGGAGGCGGCGACAGGGGCCGGGGCCATGGCGCGGGCCGGGGTGGCGTCGGGCACAACGGTGTAGAACACGTCGCGCACAAACTTCTTCATGCCGGCATCCTCGGCCATGACCTTGGGGTCGCCCGTAACGCTGCAACCCTTCATGGCGCGGATCTTGGACACGACGACCTTGCCGTGGTCCTTGTCGGCATAGCTGACGATGTGGATGCACAGGTTCGGGTACTTGTTGTACAAGGCCTGGGCCTCGGCCACGGGGTCGTTGCCATAGTTGGAGTTGCCGTCGGTGAAGATGATAAGCGCGGTGCTGCCCGAAAGCGTGGCCAGCACGGGGTCGATCTTGTCAAGGCCAAAGCCCATGGGGGTGATGCGGCCGTAGGGGTCATACGTGGTGTCGATGGACGCGATGGCCGGGGCCACTGCGGCCCTGCGGAAGGTGCTGGGTGCCAGCTGCGTGGCGGAAGGCGCAAAGGTGTTCACGCCGCTCTTGTAGCCCAGCTCGGGAATTTCGGCGTTCATCCTGGCGCCCAGCTCCTTGGCCATCTTGAGCTTCAGCTCGGTCCAGTCCGGGCTGGTAAGCACCATGGAGCCGGAATGGTCGTAGAAAAGGATGAAGTTGTCGACCTTGGGGCGCAGGGTCTCGGCCTGTGACGGCGCGGCCACGGCCAGCACCGCAAAGGCGGCCAGCAGCAGGGTGGGAAGAAGGCGCTTGTGCATGCTCATAAAATAATCTCCTGGGAATTGCAGTGTGTTCAGACGTGGCCGCGCTGAGAGAGGATCTGCGGCCGCAAAATGCCAGCAAATAGTATCCGCGTTTGGCGCGGGCTCGTTCATCCTCATCGCCAGGAGCACAGCTTTCCGTTTCATCCGTGTGCTCCGTGGGTTGGTGTTATGGCTGGGCCGACAGGTTTCGCCCAAGGCCGAGAAGAAGCAGAAGCCGCGCCCTGACCGGCAAAGATGGTTTGCCGCTGCCTGTTGTTGGGCGGGCCAGGCCCGTGGAAATAACCATGCCGGCTGGCGCGTTGGTCGTGCTAAAACGTGTACCCTTGCTGGTTGACGCTCCTGACGCCGCGCACATTCTGCGCAAGCTCAATGACCAGTGTCCGCTCGGCCTCGCTCTTGGCCCTGCCGGTCAAGGTCACGTCGCCCCCAATGGTGCTGACGGTGATGTCCGCTGCGGCGTTGTTGAGAGAATAGAGAAGGGTGGAGCGCACCTTGGCCGTGATCCAGGTATCGTCGATGCTGAGCGTGGAGTCGTTTACAAACCTGGAACCAGGCACGCCGGTGACGGTGAGCAGGTTGTCCACCCCCGCGACGCCGCGCGTGGTCTCCGTCAACCGCCCTGCGAGGTTCTTGGCCGACTGGCTGTCGGCCGTGCCGCGCAGCCGCACCCTGCCGCGGCTGGTGTCGACCAGTGCCTGCAAGCCCTGGAGTGACTTGCTCCAGGCAAGCTTGGACTGGACCTCGGTGGTCACTGCGGCGTCGTCCATGGCTTCACCATAGCTGAGCTCCGAGGTCTTCTTTGTGGGCGTATAGCCAGGCTGCACCACAATCTGGTTGTCCACCTCCTGAGTGCCGGTCACCTCAGTGGCGATGGCCCCGGCCAGGTCCTTCTCGGCTATCTCGGCCACGGTGCCCGTGAGCCGCACCCTGCCGCTTTGCACAAGGGCCACAAGATTATTGGCGCGCAGGTAGGGGCTCAGGGCGTAAGTCGTCCAGATCTGCCGCTCCTGCCGGGCATCGACGATATCCTGGGACACCGAATCCGCGGAAGCCACGCCGCCGCTTGCGGCAAGCGCCAGGGCGAGTCCGGCCGCGAGCGTGAATTTCCGGGAAGTAAGGGTCATTTTATTGCTCCATGTCGAAAGTGTTGCCGCAGGCGCCGCTGGCTTCCGGCTGCTTGGGGGGAGAGGCTGTGGCCGCTTATTGCCGCCGGGCAAGCGGGCTGTTCTCCCTCGCGCAAGCTGTTCTGGCTTGCGCTAGTTGTGCTCCCGGCCATGCACGCCGTCTGCTCTGAAGGCTCCCATGCATATGGCGGCTTCACCGCAAACGGTATGCGCCGGCCGGACGGAGATTATGGGCATGTTGCCCATGGCGGCCTTTTTCCCCTTGTGCTTGGGTTGGGGCGCGCGGTCCTGCCGCTCGACCGGGCCTGCCCCGGTTCCGGGCACGGCGATTTGGGGCTTTTCGGGCTTTTTGGCGAGGCCGCTGGTGGATTTCTTGTCAAAGGGCTTTTTCATGATGACCTCCGAATTGAGCCATGCCACGCGTCATTGCGAGGGCTTGGTATGATCACAATGGCAAACCTTGCGCATGTCGTCGGTGCGCTGTCGCGCATAGGTCACAAAGTATTTCCGCCCCCGTGTGATCCGCTTCCTCCCGTCTGTGCGCTACCGCACAGACGGGGCCGCGTATCTGATTATGCTGTAACCAACTGCGAGGTTTCACTAATCACAAGGATGGTCACGATGTCCAAGCCCCCCAAGCCCAAGCAGAACCATTTGCTGAACGCCCTGCCTGCGGAAGTGTTTGACCGCCTGCTGCCGAAGCTTGAGCTGGTGCCCATGCCCCTCGGCATGGTGCTTTATGAATCCGGCGACACCATGCGCCATGTCTATTTCCCCACGAACTCCATCGTCTCGCTTCTCTACGTCATGGAAAACGGCTCCTCGGCCGAAATATCCGTGGTGGGCAACGAGGGCGTCATCGGCGTGGCCCTGTTCATGGGCGGGGAAAGCACCTCAAGCCGGGCCATAGTGCAAAGCGCTGGGCACGCCTACCGCCTGCTTGGGCAGACCTTCAAGGACGAGTCCAACCGCCACACCGGGCTGCTGTTTCTGATGCTGCGCTACACCCAGGCGCTCATAACCCAAATGGCCCAAACGGCGGTGTGCAACCGCCACCACAGCATAGACCAGCAGCTCTGCCGCTGGCTGCTGCTCTCTCTCGACCGCCTGTCGGACAATCAGTTGAGCATGACCCAGGAGCTTATCGCCAACATGCTGGGCGTCCGGCGCGAGGGCGTCACCGAAGCCGCTGGCAAGCTGCAAAAACAGGGTGTCATCGAGTACAGCCGCGGGCACATCACCGTGCTGGACCGCCCCAGGCTCGAGGCGCTGTGCTGCGAGTGCTACGCCGTGGTCAAAAAAGAGACCGACCGCCTGCTGCCGTACCTGGCTTCCGTCTAGGGGCTTGAGGGTCCATGACGCGGGAGCCGCGTGCGGGCCATGGCGGCCAGCGCCAAGGCCAGACCAGAGGCGAGGATCAATTTTCTGGAACATGCGTTCATATTCTACTCCGTGTGGTGCAAGGTGATGACATGAGGACGCTTGCGCCCGGCGCTAGCAGCTTTCGACAAAGCTCTTGATCAGTTTCTGGGCTGTGCCTGGTCTCGGGCATGCAGTGCCCCCAGGGTCCCGTCTGCGCCTAACCGTGGCTTCGCTCAGCGATTCTGCCGCCTGCCGTTCCCGCAATGTCGTTGCGGGGAGAGCCTGTCCCCGATCCACTCTGGCTCCAGTCGCGCAGGGAAAGCACATGCTAGCCCTGCTCCTTGCCTGCGTCGGCAACAGGGGTCGGTGCGGCATGAAGCGATTCGTACCATGCCTGCGGTATGGTCATGATCTTGAAAGGCCCCCTGGGAACCCTGGCGATGGCTGCTCCCCGCTTCACCGGGTTTGATGGTGTTCCCGTCCCCGCGTTCGCGTCCTTCGCGTTATTCTTACCCTTGCCCGCAGCGTCAGACGGTTGCGCGCGGACTTCGCTGGCACGTTGTGCGGGAAGGCCCGCATTGTTTCGTGTGGTGGACGTGTTCATGGCTGGCCTCCAGTTATGGCCGTGGCTCGTGAGATCGCGAGGCCTCGGTATTCTGACAATGGCCGGGAACCGGGAGCGCGTCGGTGCGCTGTCACGCATACTTCGTCACATTTCCTGCCGCCGCTTCCTCCCCCCTCCGAAATAGATGCCTCCCTATGCGCGGCAGCGCACCGACGGATTGCGCATTCTCGTCCATCCTCCAGACCATGGCTCTTCCCTTTGGGGGGAGCGTCGGTTTTCCCGGCGCGAAACACAATCGACGGAGTCCGGCGTCCGGAACCTTCCGCCTTTCTGGACAACCCGGCACGGCAGCCCGACGGGCGAGTCTTTTCAGCAAAATGAGCCGGGCACCATCCGTGAGCGCGCCAACAGCTTTGGAGGAAAGACATGAGCAAGCAAAGAGTAGCCAGCAACATGCTGGATGGCCACATGAAAGCCCTTGGAAGCGATGACGGCATGCTGCGCCAGAGCGCCAGGGAAGCGCTTGTGGCCTTGGGCGACAACGCCGTCGGTCCGCTGGCGCGAGCCCTGGGTAACGCCAAGGAAAAGCAGATACGCTGGGAAGCGGCCAAGGCGCTTGGCGCCATGGGCAATGCCAGCGCCATTCCGGCCTTGGTGCGGGCGTTGGAAGACAGCGACTCGGATGTCATCTGGTTGGCTGCCGAGGCTTTGAACGCGTTCGGCCAAAAGGCCTGGCCCGTGCTTTTGAAGGCCTTGATGGTGGAGGGGACCGAGTCCGTGATCTTACGCAGAGGCGCGCACCACGTGTTCGCCAATCAGCCAGAGAGCCGGGGCCAGGGCGCGCTGGCGGCGTTGCAGGCTGCGCTGGAGCCCGATGCCCTGCCCGAGGCCGCCCCCATGGCCGCCGGTGAGCTTTTGAAGCTGCTGGGCGTGCGCGAGGCTCCGGTTGCACCAGCCGCAACAGCCTAAAGAACGAACAGGAGCCTCATATGGAAGGATTGCTTCTCTTGATTTTCATCGGTCTTGTCGCCGGTTGGCTTGCCGGGGTTTTGGTGAAGGGCGGCGGCTTCGGCGTTCTGGGCGACATCGTGGTGGGCGTTCTTGGCGCGGTCATCGGTGGGTATCTCTTCGGGGTCATGGGGATTGGCGGCAGCGGCCTGCTCGGCGAGATACTGGTGGCCACGGTGGGGGCGATACTGCTGATTTTCGTCCTGCGCCTCATCAGAAGGGTTTAGCCGGGCCACGGGCAGCCGCGCAATCCCTAGCCATACGAACAACAAACACATGTATCTTTAACCCTTTAGGAGCATAAAATGAAACTGTACAAGCGCATTACCCTGCTGTGCCTCACCGTCATGCTGGCCTTTGTTTTTGGTTGCGCGGCAACCTCCACCAGGGAAGGCACCGGCGGCTACATCGACGACTCCGCCATCACGGCCAAGGTCAAGTCCGGCCTGCTTGGCGAGCCCGGCATGAACTCCAACGACATCCAGGTGGAGACCTTCAAGGGCGTGGTGCAGCTCTCCGGCTTTGTCGCCTCGGCTGCGCAGATCAATACCGCCGTCGCCCTCACCCGCAAGGTTGACGGCGTGCGCGACGTGCGCAGCAACATGGTCGTCAAGGGCAACCAGTAACCCATACGCACCGCAGCAGCGCCAGGCTGTCGCCCTCCTCCAACGCAGCCCTGGCATGGCGAGTCCGCCTCCCTCTCCGCACAGGGGAGGGGGGCGGCAAGCGACAAGAGTTCGACCACCTGCAACAACAGTAGGAGCAAGCACATGAAGGCAAGCACCAAGGACAAGGTTGCAGGCAAGCTGCACGAGGTTTCCGGAAAGGTGAAGGAAGTGGTGGGCAAGGCCCTGGATAATCACGAGATGGAGATAAAAGGCAAGGCTGAGAACATGGCCGGAAAGCTCCAGCAGAAGGCTGGCGAGATAGAGACCGTGGCGGGAAAGTAGTGTGACCCGCGGCGAGTGTTTGCCGCAAATGGAACGAACGCGCACGGCAACCTGTAACGTCAGAGGACCAAATGAAAAAAAATAGGTATCTCGTGGTGTTTGCCCTTGTGGGCTTGCTGCTCTTTAGCGCTGGCTCTGCGTTGGCCCAGGGCGCCATGGAGAACTCAGACCCGGACATCGACGGCAAGGTGTGGACGCATTCGACAGATTCCGACAAGCGGGCGTTTCTGCTCGGCGTCAGCAACGCCGTGGTCCTTGAGTACCACCTGCGCACAAAGCGCTCGGAAGAGCCGTCCCGCTTTGTTCAAGGCTGGGTGGCGGCCTTCAAGGACGCGCGCTGGTCCGACATGGTGAGCCGGGTTGACGCTTACTACGCGAACAACCCCACCAAGATCCGGCGCAATGTGCTGGATGTGGTCTGGCACGAAATGATCGCGCCCAACTGGAAGAAGTAAGAGGGGAATAGTATGCGAACCGTACTCACCGCAATGTTGTTGGTTTTGTGTCTGGGCTTTTCCGCCTGCACGCAGATGACGAAAACCCAGCAGGGTGCCTTGTCCGGCGGCGCCATCGGCGCTGGCGCGGGCCTTGGCATCAATGCGCTCACCGGCGGTTCCCTCGGTGTTGGCGCGCTTATCGGCGGCGGCCTTGGAGCCGTGGCTGGAGGCCTGTATGGCAACCATGAGGAAGGCAAGAAGTAGCCAGGCCCTCCCGGCGCCTGCGGCAAGACGGCAGCCTTGAGCGGTGCCGTCTTGCGGAGAAGGTGCTGCGCCCTTGACCTTTGGGCATGGTGCCGGGCCGGAGCGGCTTCACGGGAAATGTCTGTTCCCCGCGTTGTGCCGACCATCAGAGCGGGGGAACATACCCGTCCCGGTGGCCGGCCTGCGTGGCGTTGCCCAATTCCCACCACGGCCAACAAAAGCAGGTTTTTGCGAATGCACCATGATTTCCGCATCCTTCTTGCGCTTGCTACGGCGTTGCAGCTTGTGCTGCTGGTCCGCCCCGGGCACGCAGCCGACTCCAAGCAGCCCGCCAACACGGCGTCAACATTCATCATAACGGAAGAAAACGACTACTTCGCCGGAACGGACAATCACTACACCAACGGCATCAAACTTTCCTGGGTCTCTGGCGATCTCAAACGATACGCCGAGGACGAACGCTTGCCGGAATTCGTGATGCCGTATCTGCGCATACTGCCCTTTGTGAACGAGCCCGGGCAGCAGTACAACGTGGCGCTTTCCCTGGGGCAGAACATGTACGTGCCCCAGGACACGCGGAGCGGGATTGCGCAGCCCGATGACCGGCCCTTCGCCGGGTGGAGCTACATCGCCCTGGCCTTGCACGCCAAGACCGCAAGCCAGCTCGACAGCTTTGAAACGAGCATCGGCGTTGTCGGGCCCTCGGCCCTGGCCGAGGAAACCCAGAACAACTACCACGCGCTTATGGGCTTTGAACGGGTGCGGGGCTGGGGCCGCCAACTGCACGACGAACCGGGCATCGTGCTTTCCTGGCAGCGCACCCTGCGCTCCGCGCGGCTGGACCTGGGCCATGACGTGGCCTGGGACCTGCTGCCCCATGTGCGGGCAACGGTGGGCAACGTGCAGACCCACGCCGCGGCCGGCTTTGAAACACGGCTGGGCTACCGCCTGCCGTGGGATTTCGGCACCTCCCTCATCCAGCCCGGCGGTGGGGTGAGCGCGCCAGCCGCCCCGGACGACACACGCCTGCGGCAGGACACCTATTTTGGCCTGCATATCTTCGCCGGGGCGGAAGGCCGCGCCGTGGGCCGCAATATCTTTCTTGACGGCAACACCTGGGAAAGCAGCGCGCACGTTTCCAAGAAAGCCTTGGTCGCCGACCTCATGGGCGGCATTGGTCTGGTGCTGGGGGGGGCCAAGCTGACCTACACGCACGTGTACCGCACAGAGGAATTCTACGGGCAGAAAGGCGGGCAGCTGTTCGGCTCGGTCAGCCTGTCCGTAACGTTCTAGCCCAGGTGGCCCGGCGTGCAGCTCAACGCCCTCGGCGGGGCTTGCTTCCCCGCCAAAGCCTCCACGCATCCCTCCGGTTCACCGGGTCCTCGAAGCGAGTCGCCGCACCAGCCGCTTTCGCCGCCCTATGCGCCCATGGGGGCAAGGGCAGTGTGGCGGCCGGTGCCGGCGCCTCCGTTCAACGCAGGCTACAGGTCCTTGTAGCAGAACCACCAGTCGAAGCTGTCGGCCTTGCCGGTGCGCTCCTTGGCGGTCTTCACGTCCTTGGCGGGCGGGATGATGACCTTGCCGCCGATGAGCTCGTTGTTGGGCCAGCCGGCGGGGATGGCCACGCCGTGCGCGTCGGAGGTCTGCATGCCCTTCACGGCGCGCAGGATCTCGTCGATGTTGCGGCCCAGCTCCTGCGGGTAGTAGAACATGATGCGCAGCGTGCCCTTGTCGTCCACGATGAACACGGCGCGCACGGTGTTGGTGCCCTTGCCGGGGTGCACCATGCCGAGGGTGCCGGCCACGTGGCCCATGTCGTCGGCGATGACCGGGAACTCGATCTGTTCGCCCAGCTTCTCGCCAATCCACTCAATCCATTTGATGTGCGAGAACACCTGGTCGATGGACAGGCCGATGAGCTCGCAATTGAGCGCCTTGAACTCCTTGTAGCGTTTCTGGAAGGCCACGAACTCCGTGGTGCACACGGGGGTGAAGTCCGCCGGGTGCGAGAAGAGCACGAACCATTTTCCGGCCATGTCGCCGGGCAGGTTCATCTGGCCCTGGGTGGTGGTGACGGTCATTTCGGGAAACTTGGCGCCGAGCAGGGGTATTCCGCATTCCATGGTGATTCTCCTTATGGGGTTCGGTTTAGCTATTGGTTGACGAGGGGCTGGCCCGAGCGCGCCCAGGCAAGCACGCCCCCAGCCAGTGACTTGACGTTGCTGTAGCCGTGGTTCTTCATGTATGATCCTGCCATGTTGGAGCGGTAGCCAGAGCCGCAGTAAACGATGATCTCGTCATCCGTGGGCAGGGAGCAGCAGGCCTTCAATATCTCCGCCAGGGGCAGGTGTTTGGCCCCGGCGAGGCGCCCCTGGCTCCACTCCGCCGGGGTGCGCACGTCCAGCAGGATGGGGGAGTCGCCCCGCGCCAGCCGGGCGGCCAGCTCCGGCGCGCCCACCTGCTCCAGCCGGTCGGTGGGCCTGCCGGAGTAGATCCAGGCCTGCATGCCGCCAGCCAGCCAGCCCAGAATGTTGTCGTAGCCGATGCGGTGCAGTTCCGTGCGCATGGCGTCGAAGGCTGCGCGGCCGTCTACCACCAGCAGGATGTCGGCCTTCGGGTCCACCACCATGCCCACCCAGTTGGCGAGTTGCTTTTCGAAGCCGATGTTCAGCGCGCCGGGGATGTGACAGCCGCCGAAGGCCGCGCCGTCGCGGGCGTCTATGATGGTGGCCCCGGCGGCCTTGCGGGCTTCGAAGTCGGCCACGGAGAGCGCGCGCTCCAGCGGGCAGCGTTCCAGCAGCGGCGCGCCGGCGGCGTTGGTGGCGATGATGTGGCTGAAGCTCTTGGGCCGGGCGGGAAAGTCCTGGCTCATGGCCAGGGCGAATTCCTCGAAGGACGCGTAACCCAGGCGCGGGTTGTGCCTGCGCTCATAGCCCAGGGTTGTGCTGGGCTTGGGGCTCATGCCCTTGCCGCACAGCGATCCCGAACCGTGGGCCGGGTAGACCTCCAGGTGGTCGGGCAGCGCGCCCAGCTTCACAAACAGCGAATTGTAGAGATTGCTGATCTGCTCCTCCAGGGCGGCCTTGCCCACCAGGTCGGGCCGGCCGATATCGCCCACGAAGAGCAGGTCGCCGGTGAGGATGAGCCAGGGGTCCTCGCTGCGCACCAGATCAGAGACCACAAGGGAAATGGAGTGCGGGGTGTGGCCGGGGGTGTGCAGCACCTTGAGCCGCGCCGCGCCCGCCTCCAGCACCATGCCCTCTGGCAGGGGGGTGAAGGCGAACTTCGCCGGGGTGTCCGGGTGCATGCAGATGGGCGCGCCCGTGCGGGCGGAGAGTTCGTGCGCGCCGGAAACATGGTCCGCGTGCACGTGGGTGTCGATGATGTGGGTGACGCGCATGCCCTCCTCGCGGGAGATGGCGAGGTAGTCGTCGATGTCTCGTTTGGGGTCCACCACGACCATGACGCCTTTGGCCGGGCAGCCCAGCACATAGGAAAAGCAGCCCAACCCCGGAACCTGAATCTGTTTGAAGTACATGGCGACCTCCTGAAGAATCGTGAACCAGGAATTATTCCTATTAGCCTCTTCTGTCAATACCCCCCGGGGGAATATGGCGATATTTGCGCCAATGCACGCCGCAGCCGCGCGCGGCCGCCCATAGGTCAATTCCTGTTTCTTTGGGGATCAGCCGCCCGCCACCAAAGGTTCATCATTTGGCAGCGGGCGGCATCAGGTTTCTCAACGCTTGGCCTGATCCGGTGTATCCGGTCTGCCCTTGTGGTGGGGGTCGCCGGTCATGGCGCGCATGTGGCACACTTCGCAGCGGCCCTTGGCGCCAATGGACCCGGCAAAGCCCATGTACTGGAGCGGCTGGAGATTGTCGCGCTCATTGCCGTAGGCGCTGGTGGCAACATACGTGGCGTGCGGCGCCCCGTGGCAGGCGATGCACGGCACCGCCCCCAGGCTGTCCTTGCGGCTGCGGTACAGCTTGGGCGGGCCTTCAACCCACACATTGTAGGCCGAGGCGGACATGTCGGGCTTGCGTCCGTCCTTGTGGCAGGTCATGCAGTCCGGCTCCTGCAGCCAGGGGCGACGGGGCGCAACGTCCTCAAGCGCGGGCACGGAGCGCGGCTTCACATGGGCCAGGAACAGGTCCGCCCTGGCCTTGCCCGCCTTCTTTTCGCCCTTGAGCAGCGAGGCGGCGTGGTCCTCCAGGTAGCCGTGGCAGCGGCTGCACCCTATGCCCTTGGCCGCGTGATTGTCGCGCAGGCAGCGGGTCACCCCCGTGGGGCTGTCCGGGTGGCAGCGCGAGCAGACCTCCTCGCTCTGTCCGGAGAGGAAGGCCACATGGAAGCCGTGGATGGCCGCAGGCAGGCTCAGGCGGGCGGGGTCGCCCTTGGCGTTGAGCAGCGGGTCGGGGTGGCAGCTTTGGCAGAGCACCGGCTTGCCCGCGGCGGCCCTGGCCACAAGATCGGTGCCGGAGCGCTTGTCGTGCACGGCCAGAATGCCCTTGGCCGTCACCGCCGAGATGCCGGTGGAGCCGTTTTTGCGCCACGCGCCGCCATGGCAGTTCTTGCAGCCCATCTCAGAGCCCACCGGCGCCACCACCTTGGTGCGGGCCAGCACTTGGCCGCTGGCCTTGTCCTTGGCCGTCACGGTGAACACCGGGTAAGGATTCACCGCCCCGGAGTCGGAATAGGGAACCACGGGGATGCCCGCGGCCTCGAAGGTGCCGGCCTTGTCGTTGAAGGCCATGACCCCGTCCATGCCCCGCCCCGCGGCGGAGACGTTGGGCTTGAGTTCCTTGCCCAGCAGCGATTGCGCATGCTTCCAGAAGTCCACATGGGCCGAGGGGTTCTTGAAGTCTGCCGGGGCCTGGTAGTCCAGTTGCACTGCGTCGCCCTTCACTATGGCGGGCTTCTGCCCGCGCTTGATGAGCACCGCTCCCAGGGCGTTGCCCGGAGGCAGCAGCGTGAAGAAGGCGTCGGCGTCGGAGATGCACTTCATGCCCAGCGTGTTCCAGGCCAGCAGCACGTACTGATCCTTGGCCGTGTCGAAGGGCTCCGGCGTTTCGCTCAGGGGCTTGACCTCCACGCTGAAGTGGTCGTCGGGCTTGCGGCCGTTGATGGTCACGGTGACGTACTCGGCCAGGGCGCGGCGCTCGGCTGCGTCGCCCAAAAACGGCGGCATGTGCTTGAAAATAAGCCCCTGCCCCGTGAGATAGGCCTCCATGCCCACGGTGGCCACATTGGCGGTGACCTTGCGGATGTCGTTCATGGGGCCGCCGATGCTGTGGCAGGGCAGGCATTGTGCGGCGAAGAGCTCGCGCCCGGCCTCCAGGCGGTTGGCGGTGTCCTTGTTCGCAGCCCATTTGGCCCGGGGCAGAAAGCTCTGGCGCAGCTCTCCGGCCTGGGCCAGGCGCACGCCCTGGGCCCAGGTGTGGCCGTGGATGATGAAGGGTTTGCGCCCGGCCTCGCGCACGAACTCGAAGGCTCCCACAAAGGCGAAGCCTCCGGCCAGCAAGCCCACCGCCAGCGCCTTGCGCAGGCTGGCGGGCAGGCGCAGGGCCATGAGCAGGCTGCCCAGCATGAGCAGCGCGCCCACCCAGGGGATGGCCCGGAAGTATGGCGTGATCTCGTGGGATTTCTTCTGGATGAACTCCAGCACCTCTGGCGGCAGGGCCGAGAGGTACCACCAGCCGCTCAAGAGCAGCAGCGGCAGGGACAGTGCGGCCCAACGCGCGCAGCAACGGCTGACGCGCACGCGCACGCCCTCATCGCGGATGCTCCCGGCGGTGAGAAAGCCGAACAGACCGGCCAGCATGAGCGCCAAGAGCGTGCGGAACACCAGCGACGGCCAGAAGCTGGGATTGAAGAAGCCGTCCCAGAAGTCGCCGCTCACGGTCCAGTGGCCGGGGGTCAGCATGAACCCGATGACGCCGTTGATGATGAACAGCGAGAGCCAGGCGAACAGGAAGTAGAGCCAGCCCACGATCATGTGGTCGCGGGCGGGCAGCCGCTCGAAGCTGTAGTGGTAGATGAGCAGAGCCACTATCTCGCCCAGGAAGAACACCCATTCCGTGGCCCAGCCCCAGACGAAGGTGTGGATGAGCGTGGAGGTGGCCGCCGGGGCCAGCACGGAGATGGTGAACCATATGCCCACGCCGGAGAGCCCGCCGAAGACCATGGTCAGAAGCAGGAAAAAGCGGGTGTGCCTGCGCACGTAGTCGAGCATTTCAGCGGAGCCCTCGCGCCGGGCCTTGGCCTCCATGAGCACCAGGAACAGGCCGCCGCCCACGGCGAAATGGGACACGAACACGTGCGTGGTGGCGATGAGGGCGATCCAGAAGCCGCCAGCAAGGGTCGAAAGTTGCCAGATCGGGTATTCCATTTAGATCCTCCCCCCGGCGCGCCAGTGCAGGCGCAGCATGTACGCGATGGCCGCGAGCCCCAGCACAAGGCTCACTGCGAACAGGATCATGGGGCCGTACTGGCCTGTAACCTGATAGGAGTCCGGTCGGTAGCTCTCTCCAAGCATGGCCGTGCGGGAGAGTTCGCGCACCCCCGTCATCAGCGCCACGGTGAGGCCCACGGACCATGCGGCGGCTTGCCCGCGGCCCTGGAAGCCCATGGCGATGGCCAGCGCGGCGGCCCCCAGCGCGGCCAGGAACACCGCCGTGGCCAGCCCGCTTGCGCCCATGAAGCGCAGCATGACCTCCTGGGGCAGGCTCATAAGCCACCAGCCTCCGGCGAGGATTTGCAGCAAACTGGCGTGGGTGAACCACTTCAGGCCGCGTGCGCCGGCGGCGCGCGCCTCATCCGGGTCCGGCGTGGTCTTGCTCGCCACTAGCGCCGCGAAGAGGCCGCCAACCGCAGCCGAAGCCAGCAGGAAGTGCAGCCAGCGAGGCAGGAAGGTCGGATCGGCGATGTTGAGGATGGTTCCCGCAGGGTTCTTGAAGTACGCCGCCCAGGCCTCCGGGCGCTGCACCAGGGTCATGGTGTTGGTCATGATCAGGCTGACCAGCAGCAGGGCCGCCACCGCGCCCGGCAGAAACAGCCGCCTCCAGTCCGGGGCTTCGGGCTGGCCCGCGTGCCCGTACATCAAAACGTAGGCAAGCATGGTCAGGCCCACGGCAGAAAGCCAGTACACCGCCGTAAGCACGGAGGAGGTGTACAGGAACTGGCCATAGAGGACCTGGAGGAAGAGCAGGGGGGGGACGCCGAGGTTCACGGTCAGGGCCAGGCCGGTGGGCAGCCGTTTGGCTAGCCGTCTGCCGACCGGACCGGCGTCTTTGCCGGCGAAGAGCAGAAACAGCCCTCCCCCGAGCACAGCGTTCATGAGCAGCAGGTGGCAGGTGAATGTTCCAAGCAACAACGCTTGGAACCATCCCCAGGGCACTGGGATACTGTCAGGAAGGGGAACCAGAGAAAGAACACCCATGGGCAAAGCCTCCATCACGATGAAGTATGTATGGTGGGGAGCGTTTTTTCTCATACACCATCCTGCTTTTATATCAACAGCAATTGCCCCCTTTGTGCCCCACATCCGATCTGGCCGCCGCAGGCCGTTCGCCATGGATAGGGTCGGTGATACGTTGCAAGAGGTTCTCGCGCTGGACCTCGGGATCGCCACGGTCACGGATTGTTCCTGGCAGCCGTGGGGCAGCGGCGCATGATGCGCAGCCCAGTGCCCGCGCGAGAGTGCGGCTCGGAGCGTCCACTTGCGGATCGCCCGGCAGATTGTGCAGCCGGGCCTGTTCGCGCAGCCATCGTTTTCCTGGCAAATAATGGCGCTGCTGGACGCTTTCATTTTGACCGGACTCGGAGTAACTGTCAGCCAGGATTTTGATTTTGCTCATGTGCCTGCATCCACAATGTGCAGTCCACCCGAAAGGTGCCTGATGATCTCCATCCAGTCCCTGGGCATGACCTACCCCAAGCATGGCTCGCTTGCGCCCGTATTCCGGAACCTGAGCTTCGACGTGCCGGATGGCCAGCTTTTGGCCATTGTCGGCCCTTCCGGCTGCGGCAAGACAACCCTGTTGCGGTGCATGGCTGGTCTCACCAGGGCAGCCTCAGGCAGGGTGCAGTACAATGGCGTGCCGGTCTGCAAACCCAGTCCGGGGATGAGCATGGTTTTTCAAGATTCCGCGAACTCCCTTTTCCCGTGGAAGACCGCCCTCGAAAACGTTGTGTTCGCCATGGCGAGGAGCACGGCTTCCCCCCGCGAGAAACGGGAGGCGGCCCAGGGCTACATGGAGGTGGTGGGACTTGCGCGCCAGGGTTCCTGTTATCCCTGGGAACTTTCTGGAGGCATGCAGCAGCGCGTTGCCCTTGCGCGCGCACTGGCCGGCGGCGCCGACACCCTTCTTTTGGATGAGCCTTTTGCCTCCCTTGACGCCCAGGCCCGCGCCGGGCTTGAGGACCTGCTGCTCGCCATGCGGGGAGGAGGCCTGCGGACTATTGTCATCGTGACCCACGACGTGGATGAGGCCCTCTACCTGTCCGACCGGGTGCTGATTCTTGGAGGGGAGGCGACTACCGTTCAGGGCGACATGCTTGTGGACCTGCCGCACCCCCGGCACCAGCTGGCCACCCGCGGCGCCCCGCGCTTCTCCGAGTTCCGCGTGGCCGTGCACCGGCTCCTTGCGCACGGAGCGGGCAGAGAGGCTGAATGAAGTGCGCGCACCGTTCAACTGCGGACGCCCTCTGCGGGGTTTCCTTCGTGGCCATTCTCGCAGCTCTCTGGACGGGCGTCTGCGCCTCCGGGGTTGTGCCAGAGGGACAGCTGCCCTCCCCGTATGAGGTGCTGCACGCACTGATTGCAGAGGGCCCGCATCTGGGTGCCCTGGCTTTGGTCACGGTGCGCCGGACACTGCTGGCCTTTCTGCTGGGGGGGCTTTGCGGCCTTGGCCTCGGCCTCGGGCAGGGGGTGTGCCCTGTTTTCCGCAAAACAACGGGTCTCGCCATCGAAGGGCTCCGACCGCTGCCCTCTGTGGCGCTGATTCCCCTCGGCATTCTGCTCTACGGCATGGGCGACCCGCTCAATATCGCCGTGGCCGCCTTCGCCTGCGCCTGGCCTTGCTTCATCAGCGCGCGCGATGGCGTTCGGGGCGTCAACCCCCTGCTCATCGACACGGCCCGGACCATTGGCTTGGGCAGGGTGCAGACCATCCGCTGCGTTATCTTGCCCGCCGCCTTCCCGGCCATCGTCACCGGCCTGCGCATCGCCTTGGGCGTCGCGTTCGCCGTGGAGGTTTCCGTGGAACTGGTCATCCCGAAACAGGGGCTTGGCGCGTTGGCATCCACTGCGGCCCTGGCTGGCGAAAGCGGGCTGCTGTATGCGGCGATTCTGGCGACGGGGCTCGTGGGGCTGCTGCTCAACAACCTGCTGCGGTGGGCCACGCGCCGCCTGCTGCGGCCGTATGGTCAGCAATGGAGCAGTGGGGCATGAGGCGCGGACCGGACTGGCAAGGCCTTGTGTTCTGCCTGTGCGTGGCGCTGGCCTGGGAAACCACGGCCCGGCAAGAGCTGTTGCCGCCCAGGCTGTTCCCGGCCTTGAGCAGCGTGCTTGTCCAGCTTGCCGAGGGCACCGCCACCGGTGCGTTGCCCGGTGCGCTGGCGAAAACACTGGGCTGCATGGGGGCAGGCCTGCTCGCAGCCGCAAGCATGATACCGCTTGGCATCTGGGCGGGCCGCTCGCAGAGGGTTTGGCCCACCATCGGACCGGCCGTGGAGTTCCTGCGTTCGTTGCCGCCTGCGCTGATGGCTTTGCCGGCCATGCTCCTGCTGGGCATCGGCGATGCCCCGAAGATCTTCGCCGTGTTCTTCGCCGCCTCGTTCCCTATCCTCTTGAGCTCCATGGATGGCGTACGGGCCATTCCGCCGCTGTTTCTGGATACTGCCGAAACCCTGCACATCAAGCCGCGCGCGATGCTTTTTGAGGTGCTGCTCCCCGCTGCTGCCCCGGGCGTATTTTCCGGGCTCAAGACCGCGCTGCCCATGGCCTTCATTGTGGCCATGGTTTCCGAGATGATCGGCGGCGCGGACGGGATCGGACATTTGCTGCTGCGCAGCCAGCGCAGCTTCGACATACCCCAATTGTACGCCATCATCCTGGTGGTGGCCATTACCGGCGGGATTTTCGCATACGCCCTCTGCCGTATTGAATCTTCTTGCCTGCGCTGGTATTCCGGCTGGAAAGGGGGCGCCGGCCAACCCAGCGAATGAGCAGCCGGCGCCCAGGCCCAAGTCCGTTTGGAGGTTCCGTTGAAATACTTCGTCGCCAGCTTGCTGCTGCTGTGCACTCTTGCTTCCGCCCAGGCCGAGAGCATCCGCATAGGCTTCATCCCCATTGCGGACTGCCTGCAACTCTATGTGGCGGAGGAACTTGGCTATTTCAAGGCGCAGGGGCTCGTGGTCGACAAGACGCCAATGAACGGCGGTTCGCTTATCGCCATGGCCGTGGAAGGTGGTGAGCTTGACATCGGCTGGTCCAATACGGCTTCCCTGGCCATTGCAGAAGACCGCGGCTTCGAGTTCGTGATCCTCTCCCCTGGCGCGTTTGAGCAGGATCCTGACCGCAGGGAGCACAGCCTGCTGGTGGCGAAGGACTCGCCCATCCGCACCGTCGCCGACCTGAAGGGCAAGACCGTGGGCATCAATGCCCTGGGCAACATCAACGAGATTGCCGTGGCCGCGCTGGCGGCGCAGCATGGGCTGAGCGTCAAGCAACTGCGGCTTGTGGAGATGCCCTTCCCGCAGATGGAGGCCGCCTTGACCAGCCGTCACGTTGACGCTGTGCTGGCCCTGGAGCCCTTTGTCACCATCGCAAGGGGCAGGGGGGCAACGCGTGTGCTGGAGCCTGCCGCGTTCAAGCCCTTTGGAAAGCGCATGCTCATCGCCGCCTGGTTCGCCAAGCGGTCCTGGCTGGACAAGCACAAGGCCGCGGCGGCGGCCTTCGCCCTGGCGATGCGCAACGCCTCGGCCTATATTGAGAAGAATCCGGCCCAGGCGCGCGAGCTTCTCACCCGGCACACGAAGTTGAACCGTGGCCTCACGCAGCAGATGACTCTGCCTCTTTTCGCGCAAAAGGTTGAGGACTCCGATGTGCAGGAGCTCATCAATCAGGCGGCGCGGTTTGGCTACCTCAAGAAAGCGTTTCCCGCCCAGCGGCTCAACCCGAGATGACGAGATAGGCTCCATGTCCGTCAACGCAGCGGCAGAGATACTCGGCAAGAACGTCGCCCGGCATCCTGACAGGCCCGCCTTGCTGTTCCGCCAGGGCGCACGCTCTTACGCGCAGCTTGAGCTTGAGGTTTGGCGCTTTGCTGCCTTGCTTAAGCTCAGGAACGTGGTCCCGCAGTCCATGGTGGCCCTCGACCTGCCCAACTGCCCGGCCTTCGTGGTGGCCTTCCTGGGTGCTCTTCTCCATGGGGCCGTACCAGTGCCCCTGCCGGCGCCTCCCGGGAAGCCCGCATCGGAGGCATCCTTTCCCGGACCGGAACGCCGTTTCATCCTTGAGGACGCCGGGGCCGTGTTGCTCATCACGGATGACCCTGCCCAGCCGTGCGCCTCGGAGATTGCTGTGCTCCCCTGCGACCACTGGGGGCCCCTTGAATCCATGTCGCCCGAGGCCATGGCCCGCGGGGCCGACCGCGCTGCTTTTTTGCCGAGCCCGGATGATCTCGCCTTCATGCTCTATACCTCAGGGTCCACCGGCCGTCCCAAGGGCGTGCCGCACAGGCACGCGGATTTGCTGACGCCCTGTGCCACCCTCGGTCCCGCCATCTTCGGCGAGCGGCCGGAGCATTTGTCCGGCGAGGTTCTTCTGAGCACGAGCAGCCTGTCCTTCTCATACGGCCTCATGGCCCAGATAGGTCTTGGCCTGGCGGGCGGGGCAACCGTGCTGCTGCACAGCGAACCCGCTGCCGCGGGACTGGTCGTCGAGACCATTGCCGCGCGCAAGCCCACGGTGCTTTTCTCGGTGCCGACGACCTTTGACGCGCTTTTGCGCACCATGGACCCCGCGTTGGACCTTTCCTCCCTGCGCTGTTGCGTGTCCTCGGGCGAGGCCATGCCCGCGGGGCTGCACGAGGCCTGGCAACAGCGGACCGGTGCCGCCGTCATCGAGGTCCTGGGCTCCACGGAGACCTTCACCTCGTTCATGGTCACGCGGCCAGGACGGGACAAACCCGGCACCCTCGGCAGCCCGACGCCGGGCTTCGCGGTGCGCATTGTCGGCGAGGACGAGGCGGATGTGCAGGACGGGGGGATAGGCAGGCTGCTGGTCAAGGGGCCGGGCATCGCCACGGCCTACTGGCGCCGGCCGGACCGGACCGCCGAGGTGATGCGCGCGGACGGCTGGCTTGATACCGGCGATCTTTGCCAGGGCTCGCAGGGGCAGCTTCGGCATATGGGCCGCTCGGATGACCGGATCCGCACCGGCGGGCAGTGGGTGGTGCCGTCCCAGGTGGAGCAGTGCCTCAGGGGGCACCCGTCTGTGGCCGATTGCGCGGTCGTGGCCTGCCGCGTGCGGGGGCTGGCTTATCTGTGCGCTTTCGTGATACCGAGGGAGCATATGATGGCTGGCACCCTCGGGGGGGATATACTCCGATACGCCAAGGCGCACCTTGCACGGCACATGTGCCCGGTGAAGGTGGAATTTGTCGCGCAGTTGCCGAGAACGACCACGGGGAAGTTGCAGCGACACCGGTTGCCAAGTTTAGATTGAAAAAAAACTCAATGATCAAGGAGTCCAACATGGGAGTTACCCTGGAGCGGCTGGCGGAAATTTTCGTGCGGGCCGGAATCAAGAAGTCGGTGGTGGACGGGTTGCAGGCGGATGTCCCCCTGACCAAGCAGGGCGTTGATTCTGTCGATTATCCGGCCATCCTGGTGGCTATCAAGGATGCCCTCGGAGTCGAGATCGGCGACAAGGAAGCCTGTGAGCTTAAGACCCTGGTGGATTTCGAGAAGCGCCTCAGCAAGTAGCAACGCCCGGGGGCTGGAGCCTTGCCTCAGCCCCCCTTTCAGGTGACCACGTTCTCCCAGTCACTGCGGATCTGCTCCAGCAAGCCTTGGGCCTCATCCGTCAGCAAAGCCGGGGCGGAGAAGTCTGGCCGCTTCGCAAGCTTCTGCAGCAGCAATACATCCCTGTCCGTCCACAGAGGCAGCAGCCCGCCAAGGCAGAACCCGAGCGCGCGGGCCCGTTCCACGGCCCAGGGCAGGGCGGGGTGCGTCAATGGAAGCAGCAGATGCATGGCGTGCAGCGCGGAGTGTTCTTCCGCAAACTTCCGCAGGACGGCCGGAAAATCTGCCCCGATCTCCGTCACCAAAATCTTGGCCAAGGATGCCACAGGCATCTCCGTCGGGGTCCAGGCGGTGTCCCCTCTGGGTTCTGCCCCGTCCAAGAACTCGCGCGCGAGCCCCAAGCCACCGTACATATTCCGCAAGAGCGGCGCATACGCCTCCGGCAGGTAGACCTGGTGCGCGATGTCGGTCAAAATCTGAAACTCGTCCAGCAGAGAGATGCGGCCGCCTTCCGCCCCGGGACGGGCCGGCATGCTTTCCATTTCCAGGGCCAGCCCGTGATAGCCATAGCGGGCGTTGATCTTTTGCGTGGTGAGATGGTCCGTCACGCTCTGCCCGAACACGGCGTTGAGATGCAGGTGGTCTCGTGCTGTCTGTTGCGTCAAGTCGATGAGGTGGAAAATCAAGGAGCCCAGGCGGTATTCGGGCAGAAGCATCAGCCCCCCGGCCTCCAGGATGCCCTTGCCCGGCGGCACCCGGAACAGGGCCGAAACCCCCACGACCTCGCCAGCAACTGTGCGGGCCACAACATGGTGCAGGTCCGGCCCTTGGTTGGCTTCGCGGATACGCTGCGGATCGTAGACATAGTCAATGGCGAACGTGTCGCCGTAAACGGCGTAGTACAGCCGAGCCACCCCTTCGGCGTCGTCCGGCTGAAAGAAATCGACCGCCACATCCTGCCCTGGCGCAATGCTCTTGGTGTTGGACCGAAGCCATTCGAGACATTCCTGCCGTGTTTTGCACTGCGTCATTGCGACTCCCAATCGGGTTCCCATTCAGGTGATTGCGAAAGACAAAGGGGTTCCCCATGCCCTATCCGGCTCGCCGGAACCGTCCCATAAACGGGTCGTCGACGCAATACCCGTACCAGTCGCTGTCGCCGCCCTTTGCGCCCATGGGGGCGAGCGCGGTGAAGCGCCCGGTGTCGGCGTCGTAGTCTCGCCAAGGGAAACGGGTCAAACAGGTATCAGCGTCAAAGAGCCCACCCGCGAAGCCCAGCGGCAGGCGCACCACGTCCCCGAACGTCGCCAGCAGATTCCCGAACGCGTCGTACGTTAGAGTCCTCGGACGTGGTGTAAATTCTGAGGTTGCCCAGGGGGAGAGGGGTACCCCTCTCCCCCTGGGTGAATCGGCGGAGGTGGTCATCGGGCCGTTTGGTTGTATGGTGGAGTTACGAAGCAACACCAACACCCAAGGAGGCCACGATGACCGATTCCAGGATGCCATTGATGGAGCTTTTGCAAAAGGCTGGCGAAGGGGATTTTTTGCGGACTGTAGCGGAATCTGTGTTGCAGTTGCTCATGGAAGCTGATGTCGATGGCGTCATCGGCGCCGGCCGCCATGAGCGCAACATAGACCGCCTCAACTACCGCAACGGCTACCGGGACAGGACGCTGGATACGCGGGTAGGCCAGCTCCAGCTACGCATCCCGAAGCTGCGCCAGGGGAGCTACTTCCCGCCGTTTCTGGAGCCGCGCAAGACCAGCGAACGGGCTCTGGTGGCAGTTATTCAGGAGGCCTGGATAAACGGCGTGTCCACGCGGCGGGTGGATGACTTGGTGCAGGCCATGGGGCTCAACGGCATCAGCAAGTCGCAGGTGTCCAAACTGTGCAAAGACATTGACGAACGGGTCAACGTCTTTCTTTCACGGCCTCTTGAGGGCGATTGGCCCTATGTGTGGCTTGACGCCACATACCTTAAGTTGCGTGAAGGAGGCCGGGTGGTCAGTGTCGCGGCCATAATTGCTGTGGCGGTAAACACCGAAGGCAGGCGGGAGATCGTCGGCTTGCACATCGGCCCCAGCGAGGCTGAGCCATTCTGGTCGGGTTTTCTCAGGAGCCTGCTGCGCCGTGGTCTTAAGGGTGTGAAACTGGTCATCTCGGACGCCCACGAAGGCCTGAAGGCGGCCATCACCAAAGTCATGGGGGCTACATGGCAGCGTTGCCGGGTACACTGGATGCGCAACGGCCTGGCCTACGTGCCCAAGGGCCAGCAGACCATGGTCGCCGCCGCTATGCGCCAGGCCTTCCTCCAGCCCGATGCGGAAAGCGCCAGCCAGACCTGGCGGCACGTGGCTGACCAGCTTCGCAACCGCTGGCCCAAGCTGGCGGGGCACATGGACGAGAGCGAACACGACGTGCTGGCGTTCATGGGCTTCCCATCCCAGCACCGGGTGAAGCTACACAGCGTGAACCCGCTGGAGCGCTTGAATAAGGAAGTTAAACGCAGATCCGACGTGGTGGGCATCTTCCCCAACGAAGCGTCCATCATACGGCTCATCGGGGCGGTGCTGCTGGAGCAGAACGACGAGTGGCAGCTCCAGCACCGCTACATGCAGGTAGAGGCCATGGCGGAATCAACACCTGAACTCAACGCAAACAGCTTGCTGGAAATTCCACCCCGAGCGGCGTAAGGATTTCCACCCTCAGGACCAACGGAATTTACACCACCTTGACGGACGTGACC
>Ga0209800_10000647_pt1 | contig 48866 bp, 45 predicted proteins | sample Higcelweek8metaG_FD_187174 | JGI IMG/M metagenome (GOLD analysis project Ga0209800, IMG submission 187174) | Freshwater pond sediment microbial communities from the University of Edinburgh, under environmental carbon perturbations - High... | ecosystem: Environmental > Aquatic > Freshwater >...
AAAATTGAAAAAACGGCAGATAAGCAAGCGGTATAACCGTTTGAGTATGGTACGGTATAGCACAATTCTCTCATGGCTGAGAATGGGCCCCCAATTGCTCGTCGGAGGCCATGAGAGAATTGTGCGGTAGAGCTTGGAACTTCGTTTGAAAAAAAAAGGCGACAACTTGCTTGACACACACCGATCAGGAGTGTCTTGAAAAAGAGTTGAAAAAACGAGGTGTTCCCTTTGTTGCACAGCAGGAGCTGCAGTTGATGTACAAGGGTGAACCTCTCCGTCAAACCTACAAACCTGACCTGATTTGTTATGGGCAAATCATTGTCGAACTGAAAGCCGTAAAAGAGATTGCGCCCGAGCATAAGGCACAGGTGCTGAATTATTTGAAAGCAACCGGCATGAAGCTCGGCTTGCTGGTAAACTTTGGCACATACCCAAAAGCCACCATCACCCGACTGGCGTTTTAGCCTTTCGTGTGTTTCGTGCTTTTCGTGGTGAAAAATATTGAGGATAAAGATGGTTGAATACACCAAGCCAATTGCGGAATCAAAAAACTTCATTGTTTTAGATAAATACACCCAGGAGTGGCAGGTCTGTGAAAACGGTCAAGGCTATCAAACCGAATATGATTTAGAGCAGGAATTTATCCGTGACCTGCAAAATCAGGGGTATGACTATTTACCCGGTCTGAACTCTCCTGAGAAAATGCTGGCCAATGTGCGCGAACAGCTACAGGGCTTAAATAAGGTGCAGTTTTCGGAGGGTGAATGGATGCGCTTTGTGGAAACTTATCTGGACAAGCCCAGTGATACCATCATCGATAAAACCCGCAAGATCCATGATGACTATATCCACGACTTTGTCTTTGATGACGGGCATATCCAGAACATCTATCTCGTGGATAAGAAAACGATTGCCCGCAATAAAGTTCAGGTGATCAAGCAGTTTGAACAGACGGGTTCGCACGCCAACCGCTACGATGTGACGGTGCTGGTCAATGGTTTACCGCTGGTGCAGATTGAGCTGAAAAAGCGCGGTGTGGCGATCCGTGAAGCCTTTAATCAGGTGCACCGCTATAGCAAGGAGAGCTTTAACAGCGAGCATTCCCTGTATAAATATCTGCAGCTGTTTGTGATCTCAAACGGGACGGATAGCCGCTATTTTGCCAACACCACCCAGCGCAATAAAAACAGTTTTGATTTTACCATGAACTGGGCGAAGGCCGATAACAGCCTGATCAAAGATCTCAAAGATTTTACGGCCACCTTTTTCCAGAAAAACACCCTCTTGAATGTGCTGCTGCATTATTCGGTGTTTGATGTCAGTGATACCCTGCTGGTGATGCGGCCGTATCAGATTGCGGCGACGGAACGCATTTTGTGGAAGGTGAAAAGCTCCCATGAAGCAAAAAACTGGAGCAAGCCCGAAAGAGGTGGCTTTATATGGCACACCACCGGCTCCGGCAAAACCCTGACCAGCTTTAAAGCCGCACGTTTGGCCACGGAACTGGATTTTATCGACAAGGTATTCTTTGTGGTGGACCGAAAAGACCTGGATTACCAGACCATGAAAGAATATCAGCGCTTTTCGCCGGACAGCGTGAATGGCTCGGACAGCACGGCTGGTTTAAAGCGCAATCTGGGTAAAGATGACAACAAGATCATTGTGACCACCATCCAGAAACTGAATAACCTGATGAAAGGTGAAAGTGATCTGCCTATCTACAGCAAGCAGGTGGTGTTTATTTTTGATGAATGCCACCGCAGTCAGTTTGGTGAAGCACAGAAAAACCTGAAGAAAAAGTTCAGAAAGTTTTATCAGTTCGGCTTTACCGGCACGCCCATTTTTCCGCAAAACGCCCTCGGTTCGGAGACCACGGCCAGTGTATTTGGCCGTGAGCTGCATTCGTATGTCATCACTGACGCCATTCGCGATGAAAAGGTGTTGAAGTTCAAGGTGGACTATAACGATGTACGTCCCCAGTTTAAGGCGATTGAAAGCGAGCAGGATGAGAAAAAACTGAGTGCGGCGGAAAACAAACAGGTTTTGCTGCACCCTGACCGTATCAAGGAAGTCACCCTGTACATCCTGAATAACTTCCGGCAGAAAACGCACCGCCTGCAAGCCGGTGCCAAAGGTTTTAATGCCATGTTTGCCGTGAGCAGTGTGGATGCGGCCAAGCTCTATTACGAGTCGTTCAAACAATTGCAAGAAGAGAGTGACAAACCACTGAAAGCAGCCACCATCTTTTCGTTTGCGGCCAATGAAGAACAGGATGCGGTGGGTGACATTCCGGACGAGAGTTTTGATGTTTCAGCCATGAACAGCAGCGCCAAGGAGTTTTTGAGCGCGGCCATTGCGGACTACAACGCGCTGTTTAAAACCAATTTCGGCGTGGACAGTAACGGCTTTCAAAACTATTACCGTGACCTTGCCAAACGCGTGAAAAGCCAGGAAATCGACCTGCTGATTGTGGTGGGCGGCTTTGATGCCCCGACGCTGAATACCTTGTTTGTCGATAAAAACCTGTGCTACCACGGCCTGATGCAGGCCTATTCGCGCACCAACCGTATTTATGACGCCACTAAGACCTTCGGAAATATTGTCACCTTCCGTGATCTGGAGCAGGCGACCATTGATGCCATTACGCTCTTTGGTGATAAAAACACCAAAAACGTGGTGCTGGAGAAAAGTTATAAGGAATACATGGAAGGCTTTACTGATGTGGTAACCGGTGAAGCCAGACGCGGCTATATGGAGGTGGTAACAGAATTACAGCAGCGCTTCCCCAACCCGGATGAGATTGAAAAAGAAGCGGATAAAAAAGCCTTTGCTAAACTGTTTGGCGAGTATTTGCGGGTGGAGAATGTGCTGCAAAACTACGACGAATTTGCCAGTCTGAAAGCCTTGCAAAGTCTCGACATGACCGACTCTGAAGCGGTTGAGGCATTTAAGGCCCTGCATTATTTAAACGATGATGATTTGCAGGCTATGCGGGAGATTGAGATGCCTGCTGAACGCAAGATTCAGGATTATCGCTCTACCTACAACGACATCCACGATTGGCTGCGCCAGCAAAAAGTAGGTGCAGAAAAAGCCGAGTCCACAATTGATTGGGATGATGTGGTCTTTGAAGTGGATCTGCTCAAATCGCAAGAGATCAACCTCGACTACATTCTGGAGCTGATTTTTGAGCACCACAAGAAGACCAGAAGCAAAACCGAGCTGGTTGACGAGGTGCGCCGGGTGATTCGTGCCAGCCTTGGCCATCGCGCGAAAGAGAGTCTACTGGTTGATTTTATTAACCAAACCGACCTTGATCAGATTGGCGATAAGGCCAGTGTGATTGATGCCTTTTTTACCTTTGCCCAGGCGGAGCAAAAACGAGAAGCGGAAGAATTAATCGGTTCTGAAGGTTTGAATGAAGAGGCTGCAAAGCGCTATATCGTTACCTCGTTAAAGCGGGAGTTTGCCAGTGACAATGGCACAGAGCTCAATGCCATCCTGCCTAAGATGAGCCCGTTAAACCCGCAATACCTGCCAAAAAAGCAGAGTGTGTTTCAAAAGATAGCCGCTTTTGTTGAGAAGTTTAAGGGTGTGGGGGGTAAGGTTTAATTCATTATGAAACAGGCCAATGACCGCAAACAAAAACTGATTGATCTGGGGCCTGATGCTCTGGCAGAGGCCTTATTGAACCTTGCCGTCCATTCCGATGAGGCGGATGACTTGATTGAACAACTGATTGCTACCCCAAAAGAGAATGTTCAGAGGTTTAAGAAGAAGCTTTCCAGCCTGAAACGCCGAAAACGATTCATAGGGTGGCGCGAATCCGCCGGTTTTTCCCGCGAGCTGGAAATGCTGCTGCAGGATTTAAAATCCGGTGTGGATGATCCGCTTACCGGCGTTGAACTGGTTGCGGCATTTTACGAGGCCGACAACACCATTTTTGAGATGTGTGATGACTCCAGCGGCAATATTGGTGATGTGTTCCGCTATGATGCCAAAGAGCTGTTTGTCGACTATGCCAAACGCTGTCCCGATAAAGAAAAGATTGGGGACTTCATTCTGAAGGTGAATCAAAAGGATAACTACGGCATCCGGGATACCTTGATTGACTGTGCCGGAGAGTGCCTGCCCGAGGATGTTATCCGCACCATGATCGCCACGCTCCAGAAATGGGCGGACAAAGAAAAGGATGAGTACGGCAAACGTCATCTGATCAACGACACCCTGCAGGCGCTTCTGGATGTGATTGGTCATGACAATCGGGATGAAGTCGTTGCTGATGAGGTGAAGGTGATTCTGAAAGCCGACAGACTCCGGGAATCAGATGCGGAATTTCTGATCTCACTCGGAAAGATAGATGAAGCCGAACTATATCTCCTGGGGCGTGCCGAACAGCTTGATGGGAACCATTACGGCAGCCTGCTTTCTCTGGCAGAAGCGATGGAGGTAGAAGACCGCCACCTTGTCACCAGCCTGATCTACCGCAGTCTGCTTATCTCCATTCTGGAACGTGGGTACACCAAAGCATATCCCCATGGTATCCGTTATTTGAAGAAGCTGGACAAACTTGCAACAAGCGTCGCCGACTGGAAAGAATTTAATCATCACGAAGCTTTCAAAGAGCAGATCATTCAGTCACATGGCCGAAAACGAAGCTTCTGGTCAAAATATGAGGTGAAAAAATGAATGAACGATTTTATCTTCTAAAAATACAGCTGCTTGATATCGAACCTGCAATCTGGCGTCGTTTTACAGTACCCGCCAGTATTACACTGGATCGGCTGCACGATGTTGTCCAGATTGTCATGGGCTGGACCGATAGCCATCTGCACGAATTTACCATCGGAAATAAACGCTACACGGAATACCCAGAATCGAAAGAAGACGGGTTGGTCTGCGGCAGATACCGCCTTGGAGATTTGATCAAACAGAAAGGCCGCACCTTCCATTATCTGTATGATTTTGGGGACAGCTGGGAGCATGAACTTGTTCTCGAAGACAGCCGTTATTTTAATCCTGAACTGAGAACGGAGCTGGCCTGCCTTGAAGGTGAACGAGCCTGTCCCCCTGAAGATGTGGGCGGTGTACCCGGCTACTATGAATTCTGCAACGCCCTGAAGGACCCGAGCCATGAAGAGCACGAAAGTTATATGGAATGGTCCGGTGGCGACTACGACAGTGAGCGGTTTGATTCCGAATCGATCAACTGGGAATTGATGAAATACCTCCGCTGGTCCCGGGACAGGTATCAACACTGGGGGGGGCGTTGAATGAAGAAGGACAAAAACCGGTGTGTGTCAAGCAAGTTGTCGCCTTTTTTTCAAACGAAGTTCCAAGCTCTACCGCACAATTCTCTCATGGCCTCCGACGAGCAATTGGGGGCCCATTCTCGGCCATGAGAGAATTGTGCTATACCGTGCCATACTCAAACGGTTATGCAGCTTGCTTATCAGCCGTCTTTTCAGCTTTTTGCTGTTTGAATTTTTTCAAAGTAACCGTTGTTCCAGGTTCCCAATTCCTTGTCCTTCCAGACCATCTTTCAGGATGTTTCGATTTGGCTTTCTGATAAATTTGATGTCTGTTGGCAAGAACGGCTACATCATTGCCATTGTGTCGGTCAGCGGGGGTGACAAATCCAATACCGCTGTGCAAATGGACGTTATTGTACCAATATGTGAAGGTATGGACCCATTCCCTGGCATCCAGCATCGCATCAAATGGCTTGGCCGGATATTCAGGCCGGTATTTCAGGGTTTTGAATAATGATTCAGAAAAAGGATTATCATTACTGATAGAAGGGCGGCTAAAGGATGGTATCACGCCCAAATCCTGAAGTTTGGCCAGCTGATCATTATATCAGCGATTTCTAAAAATTAACTCCAGCGATTGTAAATCAGACGCCAACCAATCGGATCTGCAATCCCGGATGCCTAAAAAGGGAACATCAATCTGTATTCGGGACAACTCCTGAAAAAGGGCTTGCATAAAAATACCTGATTGCCCTGAGAGCTTACGCCTGGTGGCCCCATTATAGTGAACTGCACATCCCGGGCTCTCAGGATTTCCGCCTAAAACAGCGACTACTTTGTTCCCGCTGTCAATATATTCTTTCACCCGGCCACCAACAATACCTGCCAAATCTGCACAGCAACGCCGACCAGAGTCCGTATCCAAAACATCCAGGATGGATTGACCCGGCTTTCTTTTTCGGCCAAATCCCAGGCAGATCATTTCCGGACAGGGAATTTGAACCATACCGACATGATATTTCATGCAAAGGTTTATCACCTCAAAATTCATCGCTTTAAAACTGGCAGCACCAATATCTCGGGAATTCTGATTCAGAATACACTCAATCAGAAATACCATTCTTTTGCCCCGCTTATCAGAGGGACGGCACAAATAATTTTTCAACGTCCTTAACGGCTCTGTTATTTTCATTTCATTATCACCTGGTTTGAATGGGAAAAATTATAACGGAGAGAAATCATTACATTCAGGTGTATTACTTTTTATTTCAGGTGAAGGGGTTACATATTTCAATGTTATGGGCCTTCCTTTTTTTGATCGGATATTTCCCCAGTCATACCATGACCGCCTGTAAGCTGGTGCCAGATCAGATATCTTCCCTGCCAGTTTAGACCGAAATCGCGATACAAAAGCAGGATCGACGATACCATGGTTATCTTTGACCATCTTATCATAAATCTGTTTTAACTCCTGCCGTGAAACACCAAACAAATCACAGAAAATAGTGCAGTATTCAATTAATTGCTGCCCTGCCATAAACGCTTTTAACCTGAGAGAAGGCATCGGCCCTTCAGGGCCAGGATAAAAAATCGCATTCTGATCAGCTTTTTTCCAACTTTCTTTGGTTCCCATTGTCTGCCACGGCAATACCCCGTCAGCGCCTTTAAACCAGGCGGATAAGCACCACAAAAGGGTCATTGCATTGGATTGGTCTATCCTGTTTGCTGAACCGTATTCTGCAAACCTGACCGGTCCGTTCAAAACCTGTCTGTCATGTATCATTCTCGTTTTCTGTTGATTATTGCCCCCTATATATTCCATATCCGTGATACCCCAAAGAATATTTCGGCCAAATTCACTGTAGGAGATATCTGCCCTGAACCACATTTTCAAACGGGGATCGCGCTTCTTTGACAGGGCGTCTTTCCATAGTTTGCCATACCACCTTAAGGCCCAAAAATCCTGAGTATTAACAGGCTCATCAAAGTGCCACGGGGCTGACGAAGAATCGTTTTTTCCCCGATAGGTAATTTTATTGTTCAGATAAAATTGAAAAATCGTGTCAAACCATCTCTGTTCCCTGAAATGATCAGCAAACGCCTGGAAATCGTTTTTCATTTTTTTACCATATTCGATACTGAACGCCTCATCTGCCCAGTAAGAGGGTTTAAAATGCTGAAAAACACTAACCGGCCAGTTTTCGTTAAAAGGCAGATAAAACACATCCACCGGTTCATTGGCCCGCTTCATATCTTTAAATGCTGAACCATCCAGCAATGGTCCGATTCTTTGATCCCATTTTTCCCAGTCAAACACTCCATCTTTCACATCCGGTGCAAATGCAGGCTTCCCAGTCCAATTATAAGGCAGCCGGTTCAGACATGTTCTGTGCTCATGTGCCAGTTTGTAATAGTCATAGCTTTTATAAGGATCTGCAGTACCGTATGCATTCATTTCCGGCACAAAAGACAGCTTATCCGGCAATGTAAAATTGTAGACCTCCAGTTCTACATCAAACACCATAGTTTCTTCACCGTTCCAAATTGACAGCTTTCCATATTTTATCCCAGCCGGGGTATCATGGGGGACAAAAAGCTCACAAACAAAAGACCCATTCTTTTGCAGATTGAATTCCTGTCCTTTTAAAGGGACCAAAGGGTCCGGAAGCGGGCAGGGTGCCTTTCCATTCTTTGGATACACGTAAACGGCTTTAAGCAGCTTGGTCTTAAGCCCAGGAAAAGCAGGAAAAATAAGCTCTGCTTTTGCTCTATCAATCTGCTTTTTCGCATTGACCTGGAAGCAGACCGTTTCATTTCGGGCTGACTGAAGTTTTATCTTTTTTTTTGTCCAATTGAATAAATGGTTAGCCCACTGATACCCTTCCGGCCTTGGGGTAATGGGCTCACCGGTTACAGGATTTATTTTGTCCAACAGATCAACAATCGCATACGTCTCATTCCCTTGATCTGAATTAATTCGCTTGTTTGAGATTGAGCCATATTGCAACCCTTCCATAATAGAATTATTTTTCAAAGTGGCCGTCTTAACAGTAACTACAGAGGCGTCACCTTCATTCCCCGCACTATCCACGCCACGAATAACTAACTCAATCTGCTTTCCCGGTGGCAAATTAAGATCTTGAATATGCATCAAAACGGTTTCACCAACCAGCCCGGCCATGGGAATCAGATACCGGGGCATTTCTTTGACCGCCCCGCCAATTTTATACATAACATTAAATCCAAGCGTTTTCCCCTCACCCTTGTCCGTCGGAGTTACCCATTCCACCAAGGCTTCCCCGGGCGGCAGTCCTTCATTGGAATAGCCCAAAATAGATACCCGGTCCGGTCGAATATGATCCTCACCATTTGTCCAGATTTTCATCCACGGTTTTTTATTGAAATGTTCACTGCTGTAAACATACCGATTAGGAAAGAGGGAGTAGGAAAACTGCTGATTTTTCCACTGCCATTCAGACCCCACCTCATCAGCCGCGCAGAACCCGTAACTAAGGCCGGCAACCCTTGCGGCAACCACATCAGGGGAAACGGCAATCTCCTGCCACCCATTGCTATCCGGCCGGGAGGCATTGGCAAAGCCCCATAACGTATGCCCGTGACCAAAGACCACATCCATAAGGCTGCTGCCGGGATAAGCCCAGTCTTGAACTTTATACCCGGCCTGATTAAAGCAGGAAGCCCCCGGCAACGGAAGATACCGAAATAAAAATCCCTCCTCCCACCTACCGGCAACACTGGATACCCCAGTCCTGAGAATAGCCGCGCTTTTGGACGCAGAGGTATTAAAATACAACACCGCACCCGTAATAATTTTGCCCCTCAGAGCTTTAGGGTCAATGTCAAAGAGTACAAACTCCTGCTGCCCCTTCAGCTTTACTTTCCAAGAACCACCACAATTGCCGTTTTTCTCCCTCCCCACAGATGAAATACCTGTATCCCTTGTCACCTCAAACCGTTTTCCCTTACCTTCGGGCGGCCAGTTGGCATCGCACCGGGATTCATTTAAAATACCTGAAAATAAAAAAAGCAGACCCACCATCAGGACCTGCTTTTTAAACGATATATTACGGCTCATGCTTCAAACCAAAGGAGTCAATATTTTCTTGCAACCCTTTTCCATACTTGCATATATGCCCCCACCATTTGATCAATGGAAAACCGGCTTTGGATAATTCTCCTGGAGGCTTTTCCATGGGCCGTTCTTTTTTCTTTATTAAGGCAATAATCAAGCATAATCTCAGAAAGATGTTCCCAGTCCCCGACTTCAAATAGTCGGCCGTTAATGCCGTCCTGGACAAGCTCTATGTTTCCTCCCACCTTGGTTGCAGCAACCGGCAACCCGGTAGCCATAGCCTCCAGAATCGTATTAGAAATGCCTTCATTGATGGACGGCAGGACAAACAAATCCATCTTTCTTAAAAGGTCAGGAATATCCCGCCTGTTCCCCAAAAAAATAGTTCCCTCTCCTGATGCCTGTTCAAGTCTTTTTCTTTCCGGCCCGTCTCCAATCACATACAACTGGGTCTCTGGAATCTGTTTTCTGAGTGCCGCAAATCCTTTGAACAATGTTAAATGATCTTTAATGGGGTCCAGTCTCCCAACTACGCAGACGGCAACCCCGTTATTATCTCCCTTACTTTTACGGGGGCTGTACTCCTCATCATCCACCCCGTTATAAATTTGGGTCACCCGCTGCCTGACGCCTATATCCTCCTTAAGCCAGGACACCATCTGCTGGGAAACGCATGTATATTCACGAATCAGAAAAGACAATACCCGCCGTATCCATACCCGTTTTCGGTTCAAGCCATCCGGATCCGCCATCCCCCATCCATGCTCCCCATGGACAACCGCCCGGATCCCTGCAAGACGGGCTGCAATCACACCATCAAGCCCTGCCCAGTTTCGGGTGTGAACCACATCCGGATCAAGGGATTTGAGCAAACCGGATAACCGGAAAAGAAAACCAATGGAATTGCCATCTGGTTTTTCCATCGATATCACCCGGGTTCCGGCGGGCAGTAATTCTTGAGATCGACCTGTCTGCGTAGTGCAAACAATAATATGTTCAACTTCGTGGTGAGTGGCCTGTACCAGGGTGGCAATACCCTTTTCCATCCCACCGGTTGAAAAGGAGAAGACCAGATGAACAATCCGAAATTTTTGTTTCATTTTTAAATGTTCGTTGCGAATATTGACATTGTATGCATTGATTCATATCAATAATATGCATCAGGAGGAATCACCATGAGAACAACACTTGACTTGCCGGAAGATTTGCTCATTGAAGCAATGAAAGTTACCGAAATTAAAACAAAAACTAAAGTAATAATCACGGCTCTCGAAGAGTTAATTCGCAAATCGAAAATTTCAGAAATTAAGCAGTATAAAGGTGCTATAGACTTGAATACAGAATGGCTGCAGTATTTATAGCGTAGACAACCATTTTACCATGATAAAGAATGTGGTCGGATTTGAATTATACGGACTTTAACTGGGGTGTCTAAAAATCCATAAGAAACATATGGGTTAATTTTTGCAGGGCTTGGTCATAACATCGGCCACAGCGTAGCCAGAGCGTAGGTTGGGTTGAACGAAGTGAAACCCAACAACTTATCGGCGTTGGGTTTCGTTCCTCAACCCAACCTACCAAAAATTCGGATGGCCTAAAATATGACCAAGCCCATTTTGCAGAAGCAGGGCATAGACCAGGTCAGCCCATGGCTGTTATTTGGAACCGAAATGTTTTTTCAATATAACCGGATTGAATTCATAGGCACCAATATCCATTGCCTGGACAACCGACCGTTTCCAACCGCCTCCGCGGGGAAGCGGCATATATTCCACCGGCAAAGGGAGATGTGAAATGCCATTGTTGATCAGGGCCGACCCTAAATAGGGGAAATAAGGTATCTTAAATCCGATCATAAATCCTGGATTGTCTCCACTGATGCCCAGATATTTCTCTTGCGGGGACTGAATGTCTTTTGACAACCAGTTATGAAGGCCTTTAAGGGCACCCCGGTAATTCCACAGTTTGCCCTGCCCGATAAACGCATTGTTTCTCAGATCAACCTTGCAGTCTGAATACTGGACATCAATGTACCGGGTTACCAGGTGTTTTCCGATAACCGTGTTATTAAAAAAATATAATGTACCGGATCGGCTGTATCCAGCATCGCCCCCCCAGTGAATCATATTATAGTTATGGGATATCTGTCCCTGGACAAGCACATTGCCATACACAAACGCATGGGCCTGTTTATATTCTTTATGATCCACCAGATCCAACTGCCGGTTAAAACCACCCTCAATCCAGTTGTACCGGATAATGGTATTAAGTCCACGATCCTTAAATGTCTGCCCGCATGCAATCGGCGGTCCGAATCGGCAAAACTCCACAATGGTATGGGTTCCCTGAAGATATACATTATGCTCCTGATCACTTTTCCGGTTCTGGAAATCCCCGTTGCCGTAAATAAGGCATTTCCTGACTGTCAAATGGGTCACATCCGGCGCATAGGCACTGATAATGCCGTTGCCGCAAGCATAAATCCGGCAGTTAAAAATAGTGACATGTTTTCCCTTTACTAAAAACACCCCTCCGGCATTCGCCGTATATTCATGTTTTCCTTTGGAATCAACCGTAAAATTTCCATTATTGGCATTTCTCAGTACAAGATTTTCAATCCTGACATAATCCCCTGGAAGATCATCCCCGATCTTAATCAGCCATCTTCCCCGGTGATTCCAATTCTCTCTTTGAGCCGCTCCTGCAAATTTCCCATCTATAATCGGCAGCCTTCCATTAGAAGGTATACCTTTGATTATTATTGGCTCTTCCTCTGTACCGGAGCGGCGAAGGATAATGCGCTCCTGGTAGGGTTTTTCCCGGTAATAAATTTTTACCAAATCCCCCGGTTCAAGTCTGTCAAATGGAACAGATCTGATCCGTTCCAACGCCTTACCCGGACCTACTTCATAAATCCGGGCACAGGCGTCTCTGCTGCCTGCCCAAAACGTCAAAGCCAATATAAGAAATAAAAATATGCGCTTCAAATTCAATCCATTATGCTTCAAAACACAGAGGTAAACCAGGTTTTCCGCCTGTTTTTTTTTATTCGCTCGCAGAGCCGCAAAGACACCAAGAGGAGAGATCGGTCAGGACAAAAGTTTCGATCACCCGGTGGTTTAGATGTGTGCGGTGGTGAACGTAAGTCCGCCTCAGCAAATAAGGCTTTTTTCCGCTGACCAGATCGGTATGCCGATCGACATAATATTCAGCGACTTCTTTGGAGTCCTGCCCGGGAAAAGACCCGTCAACATCTTTTTCCCAGTCTGCATTGTATAACGCCCGCACCTGATACGGGCTATCCCTGAATGCTTCCAGACCCAAGACTTCTCCGGAAACTACCAGAAGCACCCAGAAGCACCCATATAACATAAAAACCGATTCGTGAGATCGCTATGTGAAAAGTTCGGAATGTGTTCCTAACCGAGCAGGCCTGAGTTCAAAGTCGATAATTGCATAAATGAGAAGCCAGTCCGGCTCTATATGGCATTCCCTGAAATCATGCCAAGACCCTTTGAGTTTATGATCTTGGTATTCCGGAGGCAGAGGCTCGGGGATAGATAGTATTTCTAAAATTTTTTCCAGTTTTTTTTTATTCCGACCCTGTGCAACAGCCTTCTTCAGGTCTTTTCTGAACCTGTTTGTAGGTCGAATCGGTAACATTAGTTGATAATATCATCAAACATATCTGTTACATTGTTGTATTTTTTCCCAACCCCTTTTCTGGCTTCATCCATGGCCTGTATGCTATCCTCATTAAAAATACGTAAATCAAATGGCAGGCCTTTATGGGTTATAATCTGTCTATAGAAAAGTTCATGAGCTGCGGATATTGACAATCCTAATCCTTTAATGATGCGCTCAGCCTCTGCTTTAATTTCGGGTGTTATCCGTGTATGCGTCATTGCGGTTTTAGCCATCGTTTAATCTCCTAAGTGTATACCAAAATGATATACAGCATGACTCTATTTGTCAATCAATCACTGTTGTTTTTTGGGGTCTCTTTTGATTGGCGCCTCTGTGGCATAAACCCTCTCCGGAAAAGGCCAGTACCATCAAAATAAAAACAGAGAAAAAACGAATCATAAATACCTGCTCATGGCCTGCTCAACGTACCGCAGACCCGTTTTCCACAATGGAGAAACAACAGGCTCCGGCTGATTAATGTTGTTTTTACAAGAATAATTTGAATAATTCTCAAGGGAAAAGCAGTCCCTGTTGTTTGAAAGGAATCGGCACAGTTTGACAAACCGCTTGAAAACAACCGGATCCGGCTTGTTCTTATTCCGGTTCAATAGTTCAAAATTATGGGACAGCATGCAGACCTGCTCCCGGCCGAGATCAAGCGATCGCCATAAAACTCCCTCAATTTCAGCCAGGGAACATGCACATAACTGGAGATGCCTCAAGTGGCCCGGTCTGTCGTAATAAATGGTCATGGGGGACTCAAATACACCATTGTGTAAAATCGGCTCAATTACAAGCTGGTTTGGCATAAAACCACTGCCTGCCCCCATCCTTGTTCCGTTGTAACTGCAATCTACCTTGATCTGATTCTCCTTTAAAGCTGTCAAGGTATCTGTGTTAAAACCAAAGCTGCCGGCCCTGAATGCATTTACCGCGTTTAGTTTACCGCTTTTTTCTAACAGGCGCTTTCCCTCTTGAATCAGTCTGATTTGCTCCGCCAGCGAGAAATACCTCAGATGCTGCCGTTTTTTATTGACGGAAGGAAAAAGAGGTTTTCTTGCCTCATCAACCCACTCCGTGTGCAAGTGGAGTTCGACCGCCTGCCCGGCATCCAGTATCAGCCCCACGATCTCTGAGAGAGGATCCAAACCGAATCGTAATGAAAACAGCGGTTCAACAAAAAAAATGCCGGCAAGGCCATAATCGTTCAATGTTTTGAGTATCATGGGCAGGCCGTAATTCCCTTTAACCGTTGGTCCGTAAATATACGTCCTGAAAGCATCATTGAATTTTTCATCAATCCGGTCCCAGCCCCCGCACCAAACCTCGACATCGAATGTGAAAAATACCTTTAACAAAGCCTGATCACCTCTATTTTTGATCGCCTGTTTTCTGTTTTCCAGTTCTCGGGTCAGACAGTTCCATTCTCCGCACGCGCACCAGAGTCTCCTCGATAAGCCTTCTGTTAAATGAAATGACATCCGCCACAAGCCCGATCATAAAAACTTGAAATCCGACAATAAACATGACGGCAGCAAAAATAAGGGACTGGATATGTCCTGAACCTTTACCGGTTATAAAATAAAAAAGAAAACGCAAAGATGGAATGAGACCGGCCAGAATCATCAGACAACCAATATAGAAAAACACCCGCATGGGCTGGTACATGGTGTACATGCGGACAATGGTAGCTACCTGATTCCGGATAAAATTAGGGATGCTCTTAAACAGCCGGGACTCCCGTGTTTTAGGGTTGGTTCGAATAGGAACCGAAGTCACTGCCAGATGTTTTTTACCTGCCTGGATCACGGTCTCAATGGTGTAGGAAAAAGAGGAGACAATGTTCATCTGAAGGGCAGCATCTCTGGAGAGCGCCCGGAAGCCTGATACCGCATCCGGCACACTGGTTTCTGAGAGTGTACGGACGACAAAAGATCCCAGTTTCTGAAGCTTTTTTTTGACCGGGCTGAAATGGGGAATATGATCGGTCTGCCTGTCTCCAACCACCATATCCGCCTGTCCTTTTATGATGGGCGCGACCAGTTTTTTGATGTCTTCACCACAGTACTGGTTATCCCCGTCCGTATTCACGATGATATCCGCGCCAAGACGCAGACAGGCATCAATTCCAGCCAGAAATGTCCTGGCCAGCCCCTTGTTGCAGGTATTTTTCACGATATGGTCGACGCCAATCTTACGGGCCACTTCAATAGTCCGGTCAGATGATCCGTCATCAATAATCAGCACTTCTACGACCTCTGCCCCCTCTATATTCCGGGGGATATCCCGGACCGTCTGGGGCAGTGTTTCAGCTTCGTTGTAACAGGGAATTTGAACGATAATCTTCATGAATTCGCCTTTGATGAATAGATAATAACAACTTAATCTTTGATTTCCAAAAGGACTGCATCTCCACCTAACAACATCTCATTCGCAGTGCCCTGAATTTTGTGTTTGAGGCTTTCCATGGGAATTAGACCTGCTGCCCATCCGAGAACTCTGGCGCTTAAGTAGGATAAGGGGCTTGCCGGATTGTCCGCCACGGCCATAACTTTGAATTTGCCTAAATAGTCTTCAGGAACGACCTTGTCGACACGGTATCGGTCATAACCGAAATTAACAAATCCCCTGTTGATCAATATATATCCGTCGGAAATATCGTTGACAGAAGTTATTTTTGTCGTCATTAATTGGAAATTATGCTTTTGAAGGCTATGCAGCCATCCCTTTTGTGCGGAATCATACAGGTACATCCCAGCCAAGTCCCTGCTCACTCGGTCTAAATATAACGGAAAGAGATGCTGCTTTTTCACCATATCCAGAAGTTTTTTGGTGGCCATCTGCGGCTCGGAATTGAGCTGATTAAAAGGGATCAGGAACAAAGCGCATAAAACGGCCATGGCGGCTGCGGTTATTGCCAGTTTGGGAAAAAATTTCTGGTAGCAATCCCGGATGGCCAGGGCAACCAAGACCGCCATGGGCACGTTCAGCATATTGCAGTACCTTAATAAGTGACTCTTGATATGATAGGTTTTGGAAAACGGATTTCCGCCGAACTGCAGCCAGAACAGAAAGATTGCCACCCATACTATCATGGGTGCCATGCTCTTCATGCGCCTGAAGGCGGCATAGAACCATGCTGCGATGAACAAATAGTAATGCAACCCGAAAAAATAGGGCGTCAGAAACCAGGCTTTGGGGAATACCCAAAGCTGGGTCATGCCGTATTCTTGAGTCACTTTTCCTCCATTTTGGGCGGTGGTCACATGGATCCTCAGCAAAGGATCCCCTGAAACTGCCCAGTATATAATATGTTCGGCCCCCACGACTCCAGCCACCCCTAGGCAGGCCAACCAGGCGGTTCGGAAGGAAATCTGCCCAGCAAAAAGCATTGCAAACACAACAAATGAAAAAAAGAAGGCTTCAATCTTGATCAAGTATGCAAGTCCCCAAGCCAAGCCGGCTAAGATAGGAAGCCAGGCCGTTCCGGATGGGCCTGATTCGGACTTGAGCAGGAGATAATAACTTAGGCCCAAAGCCGTACCCAGGCACAGATCCGGCATCAGCTGGGTTGAAAAATTGGCATCCAAGGGAAAAACCGCTAACAGCACCGCAGCAAGATATCCTGCGGTTGTTCCTTCATAATGACGTCCGATCAAAAAAGCCAGCCATATTCCGCCTAGGCTACCTATAAGAGGCAAAACTATGAACTGCCATTCTCCCACACCAAACAGCTTAAATATATAGGCCAAGGGATAGATCAGGCCGACTCTGGCAGAGTAATGATCTGCAGGGATATACAGCCCGTTGGATAAAATTCGCAGAGCATTATTGGCAATGGACACATCGTCAGAACCGACAATCCCGACAAAGAGATGCAGCCGGATTGCCAGTGCTCCAACGATTACCCCAGCCAGCAGCAGATAGGGCAGACGATCTTTATCTGATCCTGCTTTTTTCATTCCTAATGAACTCCTAAAAAAATTTCAGTGCACAGCATCAGTAGTTGATATCTTAACCAGAACCAGACCCAATAAAAACGCAACACCATCTCCCAGCACTGTAACAATTCTCAGGATCGCGGCAATACCGATGGCAGTCTCGTTATTATAGACAGGTGTCAATGCTGCAGTCAGAATTATTTCACGGACACCAATCCCGGCAGGTGCGCCCGGGGTAATAAAGCCTACGATCCATGCCACAGCGAAGATGCCTGATAAAAGCAGAATACCTCCTCCATGTAAGTCAAATATTTTGGTGGCGATAATCTGTAATATCAATCCGAGGACTAAATAGTTTAGTACATATAGCAACCCTACTACCCAAAATATCTTCAATGACGGCATTTTGATGGCATTGAATTCAATCCCTTTTCGGTTTGACCACCATTTTCCCATACGTTCCAAGAACCGGCGACCGACGATGGGAGAAAACAATATGATACCAACCAGGCCTGTTAAGACCCACCAAGGGGGTATTTGGGGGATATGACCAAATACACGGCTACCCGCAAAAAAAATGGCAATTAAAGCCATGGAACCTGCAATGGCTATTATCCAGACCGTTTCAATAAACATGCTAAAAACCGTGTTGTTTATACTTAATCCATGGCGTTTGGCCAACACTATACGGCCTATATGGTGGGCGACATTACCAGGCAGGTATTTAGCAATTTGGGTGATACAGTAGATCGAAATAGCTGTATAGGCAGTTAGACAATATTCTCCAACACCATTCAATAACACGGTCCATGCCAAACCTGAAATAAATATGGTTATAACATATAAAATAATAACTATTGAAACATAACCAATTGCATTAATGTCGAAACAAGCAAAAATGGAATAATGATCCATTACTTGGTTACAGAACCAATAGAGAGCACAAAACGCTATGAGTACACTGACCCAATGCATTATTTGGGAGTCTTTTTTCATGACAACAATTTCAAATTAAGTATGATTAGGCTACCGCTCGGATAAATAATCGTGCCTGGAAATAACGTCCCAAAATGGGTATAAAAGAGAAAGGATGAATCAATTTCAACACATTATAATGTGGTAAGAAATTTACCTCTACATTTGAAAATCCCGCTTTTTGCAATAGCTCTGCGTTGGATGCTGAATCTCGGATAGCGACATGTTCTGGAAATTGTTGGAGTATAAAGCCACTCTTTTTCATTTTTTCAATGAAAAATTTGGCATTAGGTGTATGAAGATAAAGTATGCTGTTTGATTTTAACGTTGTGTGGATACTTTGCAATATCTCCAACCACTCTGTATCAGGAACGTGCTCAGATAGATCCATAGCAAATCCGGCATCAAAATTTTTTATGTGCCCAGCACAAAAATGATTGATATCCTCACAAAAAAAAGTGGCATTTTTAAAATCATAACGTTTTTTACGGTCACGGGCGGCAGTTATGAAATCTTCGGAAAAATCAACACCAGTATATTCTAACACAGCCGGACAAAGGTAGGGCATTAACATTCCATTTCCACAGCCAAAATCACATACCTTCATTTGTCCAGTGACTTCCAAATGCTCTATGATTCTGTTAAGTCTATTTGGAGATTGCTCAGTCTCAAACCGTTCAACATAGTCTTTCCCATGGAGAGCTTTTAAATCTTTTTTCATGGTTGGATATTCTTATTTTATTAGTCTGGAAAATAAATTTGAGAAGGCAACCGCCGAAGTATTTCGTGAGAAATTTTTCACCGAAAGATCGTATCCATTTCCCACCATGTTTTTCTTCAGATTTGGCTGTGTAACAATACGTTCTACGGCCTCAGCAATCTGTTCGGGAGAGTTTTCATCCACCAGTAAGCCTGTTTGTTCATGCTTCACAGAATCCACGATGCCGCCGACCCGTGTAGCAATGACAGGCGTACGTGCCACCATTGCCTCCAAGAAAGTCAATCCCTGTGCCTCAATCCAACCATCACCGGCAGTGCGGGACGGTCCGACAAATATGTCTGCGGCTGCCAGATAATGTAAAATATCATGCGGCTGTATCCATCCGGTGAAAAGAACCTGCCGGGAAAGACCTTTGTCGGCAACATACTTTTCAAAATGTTTTCGCTGTTGGCCTTCTCCCACAATCAAGGCGGTAATATCAGGAAATTTGCTTTTCAACAGGTCTGTAGCTTCAATGATGTCACCAATACCTTTTTCTTCCACAATCCGCCCGACAAATACTAGTAACGGGCCATTTCCGCGACAATATTTTTTACGTATCATATCAACGGAGTGGGATTTTCGATCCACGTCTATGATATCAACGCCCATAGGTATACGTTTGAGATTTTTAATTTCACCGTGGATGGACCGTACGGCTTTTTCAGTCACAGAACTGTTTACTGTTACTGCATTGGCAGCACCTAGGGAAACCCGCTTAAATATTTGCAGCAGGCCCCCTTTAAGCGCAAAAACATCCCCACCATGGACCGTGATGACATGCGGGATACCCATAAACCCCGCACTTAACGAACCCACAAATCCCTGGGGTAATATCCAATGGGAGTGCAGTAGATCATATCTACGGCTGGCCAGGCGGCATAAAACAGCACCCCATTCAGCTGCTACTAAAGCTGGCAGCTTGAGAAAGTTGTTTCTGTTTTTCCGAAGATTAATGAGAGCTCCACCCTGGTAACACACCGTCTCAGCGCCTACTGGCCAGAGGTACTGAAACCGTTCCACCTGGACCCCCCCGATCTTTTCCCGGCGGGCGGTATCAGGGGCATGGGGTGCCAGCACATCAACTTTCCATCCAAGCCGTTGCAGATCCTGAGCCAGATGCAGGACAAACGGGGTGGTGCTGTCACCCTTCCACCGGGGAAAGTTGGAGGTAAGGCAGAGTATCCGACCTTTTAATAAAGAATTTTGCATACCATCTCAATTCCCATGCATTACTTGATGTGTGTCATGGTTGTATTTCCACATGCTAAAAGTTATGGGTTGATGAATTTTTTATACCAGAGGTTCAAAATCAAAATCCCCCACAACTGGGTTGACCAGTTTCGCATGCCTCGCTGATGCTCGCTCCAGATCTTTTCCAAATATTCAAGATTCAGGTAATTCCGACTGGCCTCTCCCTCTAAAACCATTTGTCGTGCATAGGTATTGAGATCTTTTTTGAGCCATTCAAGGATCGGCACACCAAACCCCATTTTTTTTCGATAGAGAATGTCATCCGGCAGGTATGCTTTCAGGGCCTTTTTAAAGATATGTTTCCCTTCCAATCCCCTCAGCTTCAAGCGGGATGGAATACGGGCGGCATATTCCATGAACGCATGGTCTAAAATGGGGCACCTGACTTCCAGGGATACCGCCATGCTGGCCCGGTCCACCTTTGTCAATATATCGTCGCATAGATAGGTTTTTATATCCAGATATTGTATTCTGGACAAGTGATCATCGGCCGGGGCCGAGTCGTAAATGGACCGGAAAAGGTCAAGTGTCCTGTAAGAGCCCATGGCCTTCATGGTATCGGGGTTGAAGAAGTTCCCTTTGTCCCGGTCATGAATCGAACCGACCGAGAAATAGTAAGCATCTACCGGGTCCCTGGCCACGTTGGAAATGAACGCTTTGCCCCGGAAAATCTGGGGAAGGTAGTCCGCCTTGGGATACAGATTGCCCAGAAAGCCAAATACCGGGCGCCGGAGCGCTGCCGGTACCAACTTGCGGACCAGATTTTCCCGGGCGTCCATATAGTACCTTCGATAACCTGCAAAATTTTCATCTCCCCCATCCCCGGAGAGCGAAACGGTTACCCGTTCTCTAGCCATTTTAGAGACATAATATGTTGGCACCGCCGAAGAATCGGCAAATGGTTCATCATAATGCCATGCAAGCTTTTCGATAATGGAAATGGCTTCCGGCGTCACATGAAAATTATGATGGCTGGTTTGGAACAGGTCTGCCACTTTTTTTGCATAAACCGATTCATCGTAACTTGCCTCGCTGAAGGAGATGGAATTGGTCACGACCGGATTCCGGCTTGACTGGGCCATCAGCGCAACAACCGCAGAAGAGTCCACTCCGCCGGACAAAAAAGCGCCCAGCGGAACCTCGCTGATCATCCTCATCTTTGTGGACTCCTCCAGTATGCCTAAGAGTGTCTCCATAATCTGATTTTCAGAACTGGCATAATCCGGTTCAAAGGAAATGTCCCAATACTCGGACAACTGGATACCGTGCTTGTCCACCATAGCACAATGGGCTGCCGGAAGCTTTTTGATAGAGGTGAATATGGTTTTCGGAGCCGGAACATACAGCAGAGACATGTAGTCTGACATGGAAGTCAGATCAATTTCACGATCAACCTCTCCTGAAGCCAGTATTGCCTTTATTTCTGATCCGAAAAGAATCTGGTTACCGGAAAAACTATAATACAGGGGCTTTTTCCCCATTCGGTCCCGGGCCATGAACAGCTCCTGCCTGTTCTCATCCCATATGGCAAAGGCGAACATCCCCCGGAGTTTTTTTACGGCATCCGCCCCCCACTCCTCATAAGCATGGACAATGGTTTCCGTATCGGATTTGGTTTTAAATACATGCCCCCTGTCCGTCAGTTCCCGCATCAGGGATTGATAGTTGTAGATCTCGCCGTTAAAGGTGATCCACAAGGATCCGTCTTCATTGGAGAGCGGCTGCTGCCCGGATGTCAGATCAATTATGCTCAGCCTTCGATGCCCTAAACCTGCGGAAGCCATGTTCTGTTCTGTGTGGCTGTCCTCTGGTTTACCAGAAAGATATTGCACAGACACCTGCGATCCTTCGCCTGATCCCAGATTCTTCGGCCTATTTAAAAAATACCCTTCTTCGTCCGGCCCCCGGTGCTCCATTGTCCTGGTCATCCTCACCAGCAAGTTCAAATCTGCATCCCGGCCGTCAAATCGGACCCATCCTGCTATTCCGCACAAAGCATCTCCTCCTTCTTTCTCATTCTCGCAAGTTCTTTCAGGCCGGCCAAAAGGGCAAAACAGTAAATCATCATTTCAGCCTTGAGATAATCCACAAACTGCCCGGAGATAAACAGCATTGCAAGCCCCCCTGCCACCATCATCACATAGAGGTAAACGACGACGTCATCTTTCCTGAAAGACAGAATCAATTTGACTGCCCAGATAACGGCAAACCAATACAGGATAGCCCCTGGTATACCTTGTTCCACCAAAGCTGTTAAAAATGTATTGTGAGAAGACCTTCCCGCTTCTCCTGACCCCGTCATAGTCAATAATTCTCTCGGCATATAATAAGGACTCAGTGCCATTGTTCCCTGGAAGCCATGCCCCAGTGCGTTGTCCTGAAACATCCTCAGCTGGGCCTGGGCAATGAGAACTCTTGAATAAGCGCTGCTCTCGACCTCTTCTCCCTCCACCGTAGCCCGGACGGTATCCATACGGTTCCAGAAAGTCTGGGGAGCAAAATGAATAAAACCGGCTAGGGCTACCAGACAATACAACAATAATTTTTTTCTTATAGCCTTATAGTGCAGAAAAAAAATCCCCAGGCCGGCGGCTACAAGACCAACCATAGCAGAACGGCTGATGGACTGGACAACTCCGTTGGCCATCAATACAGCTCCGATAAACACAACGACTTGGGAAGCCCGCCACCAGTTTCTGTTTCTAAAAATCGTGTTTTTTTTCAAAAGCATCAATGCGGCGAAAATCAAAACGATTCCCAGGTGCATCCCCAGGGTATTAGAATCACCGACACCGGGTCCTCCGATGTGCTCAACCCTTCCAGTCCTAGTGGTGGCTTTAATCAGGTCGCCCCAGTAAATTCCGCCAAGGATATTGAACATAAAGAATTGGTAAATCCTGACATCGCTGTCAAGAATGGTATATATCATGTAAAACAGCATCACATATTTGGTGAACAGGATACACCCACTTATATGCAAATCAATGGATGCTGCCCATGGGAACTGTATCCACATCCATAGCGTGTAGGCTATAAGTATCCTGCCAGCGCCAGTGCTGTGCCATGGTGTTTTGGCGGGAAAACGGTGTCTGTTCATCCAGATGCTGCACAATGTAACAAAGGATGCAGTCAACGACCATCTCAGATTCGGCAAATAGGCCCCATACCAGTGGTGCGTCGGGGCGGCATAAAGGGCCATCAGGTAGGCGCCCAATCCCCATATCGGGTGTTTGGTAAAGCTGCGCCAAATTAATAGGGCGAACAGGAGAAGCCAGAATATTACACTTATTGGCATTATGTCGTCTTAGTCCGCTTCTTTCTGGTGACGGATGATGACCTCATCAAATACCTGACTGCATTCCTCTGCAACCCTATCCCAGGTTCTTTTGGATGTTTTTACCGATATGGTCCTATTGTCCCAGGTTTTCTCAAGTCCCCATGAAATCCCTCCTGATATGTCTTCACAGGTCCTGTCCACCAGAATGCCCAATGAGTCATTTTTGACTATTTCAGGAGCACCAAAGACTCTGGTGGCCACCACCGGTGTTCCGCAGGCCAAGGCCTCGGTCAATACATTGGGCCATCCCTCCCGGTCACTCGACAGGCAGAATAAATCTGCGGCGTTGTACCAGGTAATGAGGCTCTCATTGGGAATTTGACCAACAAAAACAACAAAGGGATTCAGATTCAATCCATTAACTAGGGCCCTGAGTCTGCTCTCTTCAGGACCGGAACCGATAATGAAAAGTTTGATGGCCGGATTTATTTTGACAAGCTTTTTTACAGCATGGATTGTAATATCATGTCCCTTTCTTGGAATCAGAGCCCCCACAGACAATATCATGGAAACGGAGGTATCAATGCCGAGCTTTTTTTTTGACTGTTTCTTATCCAGCATAAAAAATCGGGCTTCATCAATTCCGTTGGGAATCACAGTGATTTTTTCGTCCGGGGCACTCAGGTCAAGCATCATCTCTTTCAGCGCCTTGCATACCGAAATAACGTGAGACGCTCTTCTGAGAGTTTCCGCAATCTGGGGTTTAATTGACGAGTAATGAATATACTGGTTGATATCAGACCCTCTGGCGGAAACGACCACAGGAACATCCAGCATTTCCCCCAGAAGGACTGCCGCCTGGCAGTCCGGGTAGATAAAGTGAGCGTCAATTATATCAAATGAAAATTTTTTATAGAGATCTTTTATGTAATTTCGAATGCACAGATAGATCAGCCGACCATGAAAGGTCATGCTGATTTTGGGTATCATGAAATACCGGGGATGATAAACACTTATGCCTCCGATATTTTCAACCAACGGAACCTGTGAGTAGTGCTGGAAACGGCGTAATAATTGAAGATCCGGACAATAGGGAACCGGCGCCACGACTTCAATGCTACATCCCTTTCTCCTGGCATAGGCTGTTATCCGTTTTTGTATAAATATTCCCAGATCCGGTTTGACCCGATTGGGAAAAAGTGAGGTAAGAACCAGAATTTTCGGCATATTCTCTTCTATTTCCGTTTTTTCATATATTTAGCTGCAATTGCATTTTCCCGGTATGCTTTTTGATATTCTCCAAGCATGTTATAGGCCTGTGCTTTATATTTGTGCAGCTGAGCTTTCAAAGGAAAGGATGGATACCCTCCACTTTTTTCAACAAATGCAAATTCACCAACCGCCTGTTCTAATGCCCTCCGCCAGTCCTCTTTATGGCGGACGAAATCTATTTTAGATGCCTCGTGCAAATATCTTAATCCAAAACAATAATGATGCAGATAAATATAACTTTTTCCAAAAAACTTAGCATATTTGTTCCGCATTTTTTGGAATTGGATTGGCCATTTCCCCCCAAATTCATTTCTCAATTCACTCTCGGTTATACGGCACTGGCAGTACTTCGGCATATAAGAACGTTTATTCATAGAAGCAACGATATCTGCCACTGTTCCAGCGATTACAGCAGTATTGCTAAACAGGATAGCAAGCATATATAACAAAATTATCAATACTGCAATCCGGGGAATCCTTTTCAGAAAGTCAAGCATTGTACTGCTCCTTGATTCAATAGCATTTCTTCTTTTTATCAAAGCTCTCCTGCTCACTCTTTTGGTGGTGAAACTTCAGCTGCCTGCCAACTCAATATATTTCCGGTAGGCATTGTTCCACGAAAAATCCTTGGAAACATGTTTTTTTAAAGCCCTCCCCAGTTGTGTGCGAACATCAGGGTTGCTCAGCAAATATCGAATCTCATTGGCCAGACTTTCGACGTCTTCAGGCTCAAACAATCTGCCGTCCCTGCCATGGGACAGAATTTCACATATACCACCCACGGATGATGCAATCACAGGGATTCCGAATGCCCCTGCCTCCAAAATCACGATCCCGAATGGTTCGTATCTTGAGGGAAGAATGAAAACTGTAGCCTTTTTCATAAAAGTAGGTATGTTTTCATGGGGTAGGTTCTCAAATATCCATACCTGATCTGTCAATCCAAGAGAACGGATTAAAGCTTTAAGTCCAGAGAGCATATTACCCGAACGACCGATAAAAACAAGCTGAACCTCCGAAAACTCCTTGGAGATCTGGCTGAATGCTTTGAGTAGAATATCCTGTCCTTTTTTCGATTCAAATGTCCCGATATTCAACAGTATGGTTTTGCCGTTTAACAATTTATCCATACAGTATCCTTTATCCTTTTTCCCGTGGATAAGCTGGATGTCGATACCGTTATGAACAGGAATAATTTTTTTCTGAAAATTTTTATCAAAACTTAATAGATCTTTTTTAAGGGAGTCTGAGCAGGTTACCATATAGTCTACATGGCGGAACATCCACCTCCACAACAGCTTCTCGATTCCCTTTGCCTTTTTGATTGCAAGTACATCCAGACCGTGAAAGGAAAGAATCAATTTTCCTCCAAAGAGATGGAAAATCTTTAAAAGGCAAAATGTTGTCATACTCAAACGGCAGTAATGGGCGTTAATCACACGAATATTATTGTCCCTTATAAACCCCAGAAGCTGCTTGAATGTATCAGCCAAATACAATATGAAGGCTATAAGGTTGATCAGTTTTCTTGGCGTATCCCAAGGACTTCTTACCCTGAAAAAAAAATGATCGTATCCTTTGATGACTTGGCTATGAATCCTTTCATCGGCCCATGAATCGACCATAAGCATAGGCCGATATTTTTTATCATGTTTCATCTGTCGAAACAAATTTTCTACAACCTGGTTGACTCCTCCCTGGGAATTCAAAGTCCAAGGCAGAAAAAAAAGATAGGCTTTTCTGGATAATTTTTTATCCACCCCCTCAGCTTTGTAGGTTTTTTGAGAACTCATGCAAAATTCTTTAGCGCGGATCATATTTTCTGACAAAAAAATGAAAACTGGCCACAAAACAATAGCTTAGCCGCATTAGCAGTTTCTTCTGTCCCTCTGATTTTCTTTCGGATATCTATTAAAGCATTGAATGGGGATTCCCCTGACCACCAGCGGTTCGTGAAGCGAGGAGCGTTGAGCAGACGACGTATGATAAGCGAAAATGCATCTATCCCTGGTCTTATTTCAGACACCACGAGTCCAGCGTCTTCGGCCATGGTTTTAAATCCAAAAGGTGTATAGTTCCAAAAGCTCAACGAATGATATGGTTCCAGGTGTGATGTCGACCCGACCAGCAAACCACCAGGCTTTAAAACACGGACCATTTCTCTCATTAATAGGGCAGGATAACGTACATGTTCAAGCACCTGATTTGAATAAACCATACAAAAAAATGAATCACTGAACGGAAGGGTTTTTCCATCAAACCTATGAAATTCAAGGTCAGAACGAATACGGGAACGGACTTCTGGGGAATCATCAATGTCTACTCCAATCCACCTGATTCCCGGGCTTGATTTGGTAAAAAAATCAGCACTATTTCCATCCCCGCATCCAACATCAAGAACATTTTGACATCTTTTTTTCTTTAGAACGGTCTGTGCCATCTGCTCCCCACTAGTTTGACGCGAATGATCTTTGGGAAGACTGTTGTTTAAAAGTTTTATCATTGAGTACATTTTTAGTCGCTTCTATAATCCATTTACCGTTTTTGCATAAGGGCGTCCTTTGAATAATCGCCGCACGGCCTTTAGGCTCTTTTTCTGAAAAACCTTTTAAGACGAGCTTTAAGTTTAAACTGTTCTGCCATTTTACTCGCAAAACGGTTAAACCCGATAAAGGTTCTATATGATTCAACGCGAATTTTATTTTTCCACGTCAGTGGCCATAGGTAGTTATTAACTCCGCTAATCGTAGTATTGGAAAGTTTTTGTTTGTAAAATGCATCTCCGGAACCGAAATCAAACCAGTCGGGTTTATTCCAACCGTACAAATCCGACAATGCAGCTACCCACAAAAGCATACCTATCGAATATTTCGACAAAGCCGGGTCAGAACCATGGTGCCACCCCTGGTATGTACCGGCGTACTGGAACCCTTCTATAAAGGCCACAGGCTTTTTTTGAATGTAAAACAAATAAGACCGCAACCACCCCTTATCAGCTGCAAAGCGATTAGATGCACACACGGCCTCAGTTTTGTAAAGGCCCTTTCCCAGCATTTTACATTGATAGGTTTTTTGTGAAACCTGTTGTGCGCAATATAAGAACTCTTCAACTTGGTCTGACTCCGTTACTCTAACAAGCTCCGGCGTATCGCTAAAATCTGAAGTGATTTTTTTTTTGCATTTTTTTATATTACGGCGGGTATTGCTTGAAAGAGAGCTGAAGTAATGGTCAAAAGAGTTCTCAAAATGAATCAAATGGTGAACATGCTGGTCATGATCAAGCCATAACCAATGTCTGCCGAACTTGCTCTCTTTTAATACATTCAGCACTTTAAAGAATCCTAATTCGTGGGTTTCAATGTGGAAGACTATATCGTCACCGAATTCATTTTTTGCCAGCCACAAAACGTTTTCAAGCAGATCCTCAACATTGTTTCCCCCCGCATCTACCCGAAAGTCCGATAGGCTGGCCCGTTGGAATTTAAGTTCTCCTACTTTTATTTCACCCATATAAATAGGTAAAGAGGTTGGTCCTATAATAAAGGTTGCTAGGGCACAACGATTTTCATAGACTGCAAGCCGTTCAATATTTGTACGATTTTTTCCTGCAAGCCATAGCGGTTCTGAATAGAGGCGGCGTGGTCTTCCCGGATCCGGCAAATCGTTACTCAGCTTAACCCATCGTTCAAATTCATCTTCTCGAGTGAGATCCAGTCGATGCCATATTTTTGGATTGTTTTTACTATACAATAAACTGCTCCTAAATGTGAGTTGCGCTCCGCAACAGGGTCTTGATAATCCCTTTAAAAGGTGGCATCCTCAAATGCCACCGCAGGGACTTAAAATAAGCATAAAGCGCTTTTTTATAACAACCATATTCAACGCTACCATAGGCGATATCAAAAAGCGCTTTTGCGATGCGCTTTCTGTATGCTTTACGCTGAGATATGTTTAAAAAACCGGCATTATTTCTATAATTCCGGATATGAGCCTCAACCGAATCATATCTATTCCGATCCTTTCGGTGAGTGATGCTTTGGGGGTATACTCGGTAGGAGCTTAACGGCTGGTCGATAAAAGCTGTCTCTCCTTTTTTGACCAGTCTAAAAAACAAATCTATATCTTCACCAATTGCCAAATTCTCCGGAAAAAATGCTTCCTCTCCAAAAAGCGTTTTTCGGCGGATTAGAGGAGAGTTAGTCAGGATTGTGGTCACTTTGATACACATGAAAAAAAAAAGCGCCCTGGAATCACATCGGAATACGTTTTCGCCAAGATCATCCGATCTAAGTAAAACTTGGCCGGAGAAATCCACAGCTTCCAGATAAGTGGCATCCTGTCTATTTCCAAGACGGTCCATCAAACAAACGTCATGGAACACCATATCGACATTAGGGTATAGTTTGAATACCATGAGGGACTTCTCAATTTTATCCTCCTGATATATGTCATCTCCGTCCAGAAAAGCGATATACTCTCCTTTTGCCATTCTAAGGCCACGGTTTCGGGCGATTGCGGGTTTGCCGGAATTCGGCTGGGAAACCACCTGGACCCTTGCATCTATTTGGGCTTTGGAGTTCACAATATCAAGGGTTTCATCTGTGGAACCGTCATTGACTACAATCAGCTCAAGGTCAGTTTCGGATTGGTTCAAAACTGAATCCATGGCATCGCTGATAAATTCAGCACAATTGTATACAGGCATTATGACAGAAATCTTACACATATCTTTTTGATTTTGAAATGTAATTTCACTATTTGATCAATTCTGAAAAAATCAAATCCGAATGGTTGTGATACGGGGCTACAGGATACCCACAGTTCGATTCTATAAACCATCATCTAGTGGATTTAACCATGTTAGGTTGTTTTTTGCACAATCCTAAAGTAGATATGCCTTATTTTCTTGACAGCATTTTCCATTTTTTTTAATATCTTCCAAGCAGTAGACGCGTATATTTTTTTTAATTCATCTTCTTTCTTTTTTAATTTGGCTTCTTTCTTGATTATTTCTTCATAGTAAAATTTTTTCATTTTTAAATTAGGAGATATTTCAAGACTTATATGATAAAGCGGGTGATCTTTAAGGATATGTAATAATTGTTTATTTCCCCCAACGGCCGTTATGGCTCCCGTTTTCTCATAATGCATTACCACATCGGGAATTATATAGTTCCCCCATCTTTCGAAAAATATTTTTCTATTTTGTGAAACTTGATTAAATCTCCCGATAGTTTTGGATTCATAGTGCTTAATTACTGACTTAGGCTGATATACAATTTTTTTGCCTTTACTACTAATTTTCAAACATAAGTCAACGTCTTCCATACCATTGACGTATATTTCATCAAATCCGCCAAGCGTTAAAAAATTGTCTGTTTTAATTATAAGACATGCAGCAGTAACACATTTACACTCAAGTTCAATATTAGCTGGACCGAAATCCTTTGGGAAAGTTCTATAGATATGAAAAGGAACTTTATCGTAACCGAAAACAACACCAGCATGCTGAATTGTATTATCCTCATATAAGCATTTGCTTCCAACTATCCAAATATCAGAATTTTTTCTTATTGTTTCAAGTAGATATTTATCCCAATCTATTAATACTTGTGTATCGTTATTTAGGAAAATGAGGTATTCACCATTTGCGTTTTTAGCACCTATATTGCATGCTTTGGCAAAACCAAAATTTTCATCATTGACTATATATTTAAAATTAGAATATTTTTTTTTACATTCTTTTAAAAAAATTCCAGTATTATCACTTGAATTATTATCTATTACTATTATTTCATATTTATATCTGACTTGATTCTTTTCACTTACATCATATATGCTTCTAATGCAATTTTTTGTGTAATCTATAGAATTAAAAACTGGTATTATAATGCTATATTCAATCAAACTGTTTTTCCTTATTATAGTCAAAACCGTTGACCTGACGAGGCCCGGCAGAAAATATTCAAGAAATTTTAAAAATCGGAAAGGGCGATTCCATTACGGACATCAGCCGGTCCGTTAAGTTAGGAATGAGCACGAAATAAGATGCCCAGTTAGAATTTTCAAACGTACAGCCTACAATGGTCGCCTGTTTTGAAATGGGTAAGTTATTTAAAATTCGTTCCTTAATGACATTGAAGTTTTCTTTATCACAGCATTAGATATCCAGACAGAAAGCCTACACAGGTTCCAATAGCAGCTGAACTTGCTTTAAACTCTTTAGGGCTGAATTTTCGATTTTTGAAGACATATAAAAAAACACCCAATGTAAATAAAACACATCCATAGGTGATAGTTTTTGCGAAGACTTGAGATATTGGAAAGTATAAAAAGGCGATAGTAAATGCACCCACGATAAAAAGTGCCATAATGATAGCATGGTAAATGCATACCTTTAAACGGGTTTTAGGCAACACATCGACTTCATGATAGAATAAAACAGGTTTTTTTTCCCTAAACACGTTAGGCAAGAATCTTTCCGTTGAACGCCACTGGTCCAAAATAAAAAATCGATTAGCACTTAAATCATGAATGTTTTCACTGGCCTGGTTTATGGATATTATTCGCAGGTCCTTCTCAGAGATCAACGAGTCCAATAGGTCAGATAGTTTTTGAAGAGAGACGTTTCCACGCTTATCATCAAGTTCAATAAAATCATAATGGTGGAACAACACAACAATTAATGGCTGATCGTCAGACGCAGCCCTGGCATCTCTAACCGCATCCGGCAATAAATTAAGATCACATGTCGCCGGGATGAACCGAATTTTTGACTTTTTATTCACTGTCCCTTTCCATCCTGCCGAAAGAGTTGTGAAATGGAGGGCTTCCAAAGCCTGCAATGTGTTTTTGTCATACTTATTCCATGGTGGTATAAACGTTTTCACAACTGTCCCGGTCAGTTCTTCAAGGGCATCCTTTCCTTTGGTTAACTTTTCAATTTGACTATCATAATCAAGCCCGGCAAATTCCGATGGTTCTTTAGATGAGTTTACCTGATGAGAATACCCGTGTAATGCAATATCCAAAACGCCGGATTCAATTTTTGTTTTCAAAATCTCTCGTTTTTCACACGTTAAAGGAATAAGATTTTGCTTCGACGGTTTTTTCTGGTCTCCTGCACATACAAATGGTATAATCCCAAATGTGATCCTGACTTTTTTTTTCTGAAAAATCTCTAAGATTTTCAGCTCAAGGTTCGTATTACTGATGGCAGAATAGTCGTCCATTCGAAAAATAATATATATATGTTTCGTGGTTTTCATTATAGATTGCCTATCTGTATTTTTAAAGAGCGCCTTGTTTGAGCCATATATCCTAAAAGATAGTATGCTGCCCATAGATGAATAATCTCTTCAGAACTATCCCTAAAAAGCTTACCTCTAAGGGCCATCAGCCATTCAGCGATAAACTTTCGGATCATCGACCGAGGAAAGCCCAATTGGAATCCGGCAATTGTGGTTATTTGATCTCGGTTGATTTTTTCCCACTCCCTATTATGATTTCCTTTACCAAACTTATAAGCCCTTTTCATAATCCATTTTTTAGTTGTCTCATGTTTAAGGATAATATGCCGAACGATTGCATCAGGACAGTACCAGGTTTTGTATCCATGGCTGGCTACTCTCAGATTGAATTCAGTCTCACTGCCCATAATGTAGTTTCCTGGTCCTGGGCCTACGTATTCATTAAATCGAAAACCTGCGTCAAAAACTCTTTTTCGAACAAACATATTGGCTCCCCAAATTGCTCCGGCCGGGACAGGGCCTTCAGGCAAGTTTGCCGGAGTAATGCCGTAAGCTGCCGTGAGTGGAACCGAGTTAAGATAAGATGGAATTGATTTCATATTCCAGTAGGGTAAAATCCGGCCACCGAACAGGTCCACTTCCTGATTTTCCTTTGCGCATTTCCAGACTCTGATTAACCAATCTTGATCAGGCATTATATCATCGTCTGTAAAAAGTAATAGATCCCCTTTAGCATATTTAATTCCATGGTTTAGTGCTCTATTCTTACCTCGATTGTTTTCATGAAAAATTTTCAGGGGAAGTTTATTAATAAAGGATTGCGCCACCTCTACTGAGGAATCATTGCTCCCATTATTCACCATCAGTATTTCTATATTTACCGGCGGTAAAGCCAGCTCACAAAGACGCTGTAACATTAGCCCGAGTGTATCGCATCCGTTATAAGTTGCAAAAATAAGCGTTAACACTTAACCTCAATTCCCGTGCATATCCATAATATTATCTAATCAGTGACTAACATTGATCAAACGTCAGAAAATAAAAGCAAGCCAATGAATTTTATTAATTAACATTCTTATGATAGTAAACTTTCTTTAGATGCGAAAATCCTTTTTTTTCTATTTCTCTACTGATAAGTATCCTTGGATAATTGAGAAAAATCCATGCCATCATTTTAACATAGTTGTGGAGAAACAGTGCAGCATTGTCATTCTTTTTGATAGATATATAATCATAAAAAATATTATAATAAAAAAATTTTAGATTAGAAACTATGCTTCTATTGAAATTTTTCAATATATAAAGATATCGACCTTTAAGCCTTAGGTAGTCCCTAAATTTATCAGGTGGTTGATACTGATAGCTTCTTTTATGTACTACAGGTGATTTGAAGGTTACACATAAACTTAAATTAAAATATTTAATCCGCCGGCAAAGATCTTCTTCCTCATAATATGCAAAATAGAGTGGGTCAAAACCGCCAACTCTCAAAATTGCAGATCGTGATAGTAAAATTGATGCGCCGAAAAGTCTGTCAGCTTCAATTAGTTTATTTTTACCTAGAAATGTAAAAATTTTGTTTTCATTGAGTCCATTGAGGACACGTGACCTAAACCTTGGATCCACGGGGCCGCTGTCTGATGACAATTGTATTGGATTGAGTGCTCCGACATTTTTATTATTTTGCATTATATTTATGTAATTAGAAAGAGATTCTGAGGATATGGTAACGTCTGGATTCAGTATAAATACATAGTCAGCACCATTTTTTAACGCAATATTAATGCCATAATTGTTGCCACCAGCATAACCAAAATTTTTTCTCAAAGGAAAAAATTCATGTGGAGATAGGTAGCTACTAAGCTTTTCATAGCTACCATCTTGTGAGTTATTGTCAATAACTAATAATTTATAATTACAGTAATCTATATTTTTAATTGCTGTTATACAATTAATCGTGTCATCAGAGGATTTATAATTCACTACTAATATGTAAACAAGGGGGGTGGACATTTTATTGAATATTCCTTATCATGCCTGTAACTATCTAAATAAATAATATATTTTTCAATTTATTGTATTTCAAACACCTAACCGTTTTTATTTTATCAATGGCAACACTCAAATCATATGGCAGTCCAGGTATGATCAACCAATGCTGCCCCATTCCGCATTGGCGGAGACTGCCCATTAGCAAAAAAAACAGAAAACGGCACGGTGAAAACAATCACATCTGGTATGTGGTCACACACACCAGAACTATCACGAATAAGAACATCCACATTATACCTTCCTAAAGGTAAAGGCAGCTTAGGAATAACACACAGCACACAACCTTTAGATTTGATTTTCAACTTCGACTTTGTTAGCTTTGTGTTGAGATGGGTAACAGGAACACGAAATTGGTTGAAGATCGTCACGTAAATGTCTACTGATTCCAAATTCGCATTATTGATATAACCAAATTCAAACTTAGCATTCTCACCTGCAACGACCTCATACTTTTCATGGTCATTGTCATCCAAAATTCTGGCTGAAAGCACTGAGACGCGACCGTCACCGGACCTATTTGGGTCATCTATGGAAACATTAACTCCAGGCTTCGTAGCCATTCCTCCCAAGAAAAATTCAATTCCTGCCTTAGCGCTATCATCATAAACAATTTCTCCATTGCGAAGCACAATTGATCTGGTACATAAACTTCTTACGGCACCCATGTTATGGGAAACAAAAAGAACTGTCCTCCCTTCAGATGTTGAAATAGACTGCATTTTGCCTATACACTTGTTCTGAAAATCGACATCTCCAACAGCCAGAACTTCATCAACAATTAGAATTTCAGGATTCAAATGCGCTGCAACGGAAAATGCCAAGCGTACCATCATGCCTGATGAATACCTCTTAACGGGTGTATCCAGAAACTTTTCCACCCCGGAAAAATCAACTATTTCATCAAACTTTTGATCTATCTCCATTTTGTTCAAGCCCAGGATGGTACCGTTCATATAAATATTATCGCGACCGGTAAGTTCCGGGTGAAATCCTGTTCCCACCTCTAACAGACTCCCAACACTTCCATCTAAAACGATACGCCCACTGGTGGGTTCGGTGATCCGTGAGAGTATTTTAAGCAAGGTACTCTTACCCGCACCATTATTTCCGATTATTCCAATAACCTCTCCACGTTTCACATCAAATGAAACATTGTTCAAGGCAGTGAGTATATTAGCTGAATTTTCACCGTTGTTAAAATTAGTAAGACTCCTTAAGTGTTTGAAGTTTTTAACTGGCGTTTTTAACCAGGAAAAAAGATTTCCAACCAAGGTGTCAGGCGTTTCTTCCCTGTACCCCAAACGGTAAAGTTTACTAAGTTTATCTACTGAAATGACCACATCAGACATAAAGAATAGACCTTTTACATAACGATAGTTATTACTTCATAAGACTTTAAAGGTTCTGCTCTGTTCTATTTCAAGAAACTGCAATTAAGCTACATCTGCAAAATATTGTTCCCGTGAGCGAAAGTAGACTATGCCAGATGTAAAAAGGAACACCGAAGAAATGGCCCCGATTCCGATCCAAGACCATGGCATAGCAATCGTCCCTAAAAAAGCTGAACGAAAACCTTCAATAACCCCTACCATTGGATTTATAGCATACAAAATATGAAACTGCTCCGGAATCAGTGATGTAGGATAAACCACTGGAGTTGCGTACATCAATAACTGAGCGATAAAATTCATTGCATAGGCAATGTCGCGGTATTGTATGGCTAATGCCGAAAACCATAGGCCAAATCCTGCGGCTGCAAGTAAAAGAATCGCAACCAGTAGAGGGAGAAACAGGACATTCCATGTAGGAGTCACTTGAAACCATACCATGAGCACCAATAAAAATGTCAGGGCGATCACAAAGTCTAAACCACGTGCCACAATTGACGATATTGGAAGTATCAATCGTGGAAAATAAACCTTGCTTAACATATGGGCATTGCTCACCAGACTAGAACTGCTTTCCGTCATGGCATTGGCAAAATAAGTCCAAGGGACTAAAGCCATGTAGCTGAAAATTGCATAAGGGACCCCATTTGAGTCAATTTTAGCCAACCGACCAAAAATTACAGTATAAACCAACATAGAAAAAAGTGGTTGGAGGAGGGCCCATCCCACACCGAGTGATGATTGTGCGTATCGAGTCTTAATATTCCTTAAGGTCATAAATAGAAATAAATCTCTATATGCCAAAAGCTCTGTCCAATCTACACGCGTTAACCCCTTTCGCTGTTCAATTATGATTTTTTTTGTCTGCATGCTTTCCTTTTACCTCGACATTTGTTTTTTGCTCGCGTGGAATATCCGTTTTATATGAAAGTCCCAAAAAGTTGTTGAATTACTTTCTTGTTGCGTTGTGGGCTTAAGCCTGGCAGTTGATATGTCAGGTCAGCCCATGGCTGTTTATATCAAATCTCTTTTTATTGGCTTCTAATCAAACCATTTAGTACCCGGGTAAATCTTAATGCCCCCGATTCTCGCGACAATGCATTAACCGATGATTCATGGCGAACAGGTTTTCTTCCACCCTTAATATCTGTGATAAGGCTCCTTAACGCCCTTTCTATATCGTCTGATGAATTGATATCAGCAAAATAGACGCCGCTCCATTTTTTTAAAAAATTGAATGTTTCACCCTGATCATCGGTCAGAGCCAAAATCGGACGCCCTGCACGAATGTACTCATATGCCTTAGCCGGGATCTGTCTGTTGAATTCAGATCCTTGAAAAAGTACCAGAGCTCCGGCATTGACCATTTCCAGAATTGCCTCATTATAGGGAACAGGAGGCATTACTTTTACTGTTCTTTTCAAACCCATTGAGGCGATCTTCTCTTCAAGTTCGATCTCTGTTCCGGGGCCGCGGAGGATAAGCTCTACGGGCAAAGATTCATGTTCGGAATACGCCTTTAGCGCCTCAAAAAATGCAATGGGATTTCTTCCTTTGGAGTACAATATACCACTGTGTACAAGCTTGACTGCTTTCCCTTCCGTGGCTCTGCTGGGAATAACTTCAATTGATGGAAACAGGGATTCGTCATACCCATTTTCTATCAACTGCCAGAAATCAGGATTTTTACACGGATAAACTTTTGCATGGTGAGCGAATGCGGATTGAGTGACAAATACGGCTATGGACGCATGTTCGATTGTTTTTTGTTCAATCCATTGATAGGTTTTTCGGATAACGCCCGGTTCAGGTTGTTTTTCCTGAATCATGGGATCCCTGAAATCGGCTATCCATGGCAATCCTGTCAGCCGTCGCACTGTTAATGCAATCAAGTGGGCCGAAGCGATGGGAAAGGTAGACCAGATGACTGAAGGTTGATACTTTTTAATCAATTCAAGGCAGGAAAGAACTCCATGGGGCCACCAAGTCACCCAGCGATCCGGTATTGCAGTCAGATCCAAATATCTGTTTCTGAAAGAAAGATGCCGGGCACTGTCAAAAGCCTGGGCCCGTTTGATAACTGTAGATTCAGGCAACCCCCCGAGCATGTCTTTTCCGACATCCGGATAGGCCCTGGGATGAACTGTCACGATTAAAGGCTCCCAGCCGAATTTTGGAAGATGCCTGGCAAACTGGACAGTTCGATGGAGACCACTGCTACCCTGGATCGGTGGGAAATGGTATGCGATCATCAAGACGCGCTTCATGATATTAATGGATCACCTATCATAGACCTGCTTTCTTTTTTTTAAGCCAAAGTTCCAATATCAGATAGACCCAGAGCATGTCCCCATAATAGGAAGTTTTCTCATCATTTTTGAATGACTGATACAACTTGTTCATAAATTCCGGTCTTACAAAGTTAAGAATCTCCGGAGTACCGGCAAACAGGTGATCGAAAAGCAGTTCGGATAAAATGTTTTCTGTCCGGAACCAGTTGGAGATGGGGAGGCCCATGCCATGTTTGGATTTATGGATAATTTCTTTAGGTAAAAAATTTTCCATGGCCCGTTTAAATATATACCGGTTTTTTCCGTATTTTACTTTTAATTCAGGAGGAATGGTTGTAGTAAAATCCACCAGATCCCTGTCCAGATAGGGATACCTGACCCTTATCCCTGCAAATTCAGCCATTTGGGTAACCTTGCGCAGGTCGTTATCTGTAATGGTGAACTTCATGTCGAGGTATAATAACCGGTCAGTTTCATGGGCAGGTGCAGCTTGTTCATAATGGGCCCTGGCAATTTCCATGAAACAATCTGGATTCATATGTTCCAGAAAGTCAGGTCTAAACACCTCTTGTTCGGGCGTCTCTACCAGAAGGTTGTAGGAATAAAATCGATATGGGTTGGGAAAATTGGCCCGCCGGATATACCTGGATGCCTTGTGCAGGACCCCGATATTGGGAAAAATTTTGAGTACAGGCTCCAGGACTCCCTTTCTTACCGGTTTGGGGAGCTGGTGGTATCTGCTGAAAACAAGATTGGTCACATACCTTTCGTTTCCACCGAATATCTCGTCACCGCCGTCTCCTCCAAGCATGATATCAATGCCCTTTTCCTTTGCACTCATGGCACAATAATAAGCTGCGATGACCGATGCATTGCCAAAGGGTTCATCGTAAATATGGGGGATTTGATGAATCAGTTTCAAGGTGTCTTCGGGGGTGACAATGTATTCGTGCTGATTTGTTCCGAAGGCATTGGCGGCAATATCTGCGTATACCAGTTCAGAATACGCCGGATCATCGAATCCGATGGAAAAGGTGCTGGCCGGTCGGTGGGAAAGCTCCGTTACAAGCCCGACAATGGTGCTCGAATCGGTTCCTCCGGAAAGAAAACACCCAGTTTTTTCCGGTGGAGATAACGGCAGGAGTCGGGCCACTGCCTTTCTAACTTCCTGAAAAATAGATGAGCACCATTCCTGTTCAGTGAACGAATTTTTCGGGTTGTAGCGAATATCATAATTTCGGAATTCCTCAAGTCTTCCCTGGTAATAAATATGCCCTTTGCCGGGTTCGAGTTTATTTATTCCCCTGTATATAGTTAACGGACTGCATACCGCCTGAAAGAACAAATAGTGATAAACTGCATCCAGATTGATTTCAAAATTTTGTCCGTCGGCAGCTTGCAAGGTCCTTATCCGACTTGCTGCGGTATATTTCCCATTTTTCTGGGAATAGACCACGGGTCGAATGCCGTATGGATCCGTGACAACGATAAGTTTCTTCGCACGATTATCCCACAGAGCAAAGGCAAAGGCTCCTCTAAGCCTGTCAATAAAATCCAGACCGTATTTATTATACAATTCCCACAAAAGGGCGCCGGTGTCTGATTCCTCAAAGGTCTTGCCCAAAAGAGAGAGAAGTTCCGGCTTGTTTGTCAGATCGACATCATAAGCCACTCCGGCAGCTGTAATATGCCAGAGCCCCTGGCCTTCGAATTCGCTCAGGGAAGTGAGAAGCAGGTTCTCTTTTTCGAATAAGACGGCTTTATCCCCATTTGCTGTGAGTTTTTCCAACAAATCTCTGCTAATAGGCGAGTTGCTTTTTTGAACAAAAAATCCGCCATTCGGAGTATTCGTTGTCATATCTCTATTCTTAATAACAAAATAAGACCCTTTTTAAGAAATTTTCATTTAATTTGACTAATTGACATATTCAAAAGCACCGATATCTGTACCTCCCTGTATGACTCGGCCTTTCTTGTCCAGCGGATGTAAATATTCAAATTCAGGCTTTAAGCTAAAGGTCGTAACCGAGTCAAGATCAAATCCAGCATTAATGGCTTTTGAGTTTTTCAATAACCGGTAATCATATTTTTCGGGATTCACAAATGAATTTAACCGAACAGATACGTTGAAAACATCTTTAACCGTATGATTTGAAAGTTTAAAATCTCCAGACAGCAAATTGTTAATCAAAATAGGCATAATGCTGCTGTGATTCATGATGAATATGCTGGTGTGGCGGTCACTGACCACTGTATTATTCACGATGAATAGTTTATCCCTATCCTTGACCTCTTTGCTCTGGTAATGAATCAGGGAAGAGTTTTCCGTATCCCTGCTTTGGTGAAGTACGTTTCCGGTAATGACTGCAAAACCACCTTCGGCGATGTCAATAGCATAACTGGAGTTGCCGTATTTTTCATCAGTCAGCAGATTGTACATGATTACGTTGTGTTTCGATCTTGACTTGACGTGGTGTCCTGATTTTGTGTGATGGACATAATTGTATCTAAAAACAAATTCCTTGGCCTGGTTGATATAGATGCCGTGGGCCTGTCCTTGTCCGTCATCATAGCCATTATAGGAAATTTCGGAATACTCCACTAGTATCCTGCTGTTTTTTATGCTCCTGCCACCTGCCAGAATCCCGTTTTCATTGTCATGAAACAAACAATACCTGACGGTCTGGTTGGCGCCCTCCATCCTGATACCCGCACCATTTTTGTCACGTACTTTGGCTCCGACAAACCCAATATTTTCAATAACCAGGTTATTGCATCTTGTCACCCAGATGGCTTTTCCTCCATAGGACTTTCCGTTGGCAATCAATACGGGTCTGCCGTTTACGCCACGAATATGAAGGTTATTGGCGGTCCATAAAGCGACATCACCGATGTACTCCTGGGCATCTATTTCAATGATATCCCCATCTTTTGCTATCTTTGCCGCTTGGCTGGGTGTTTTAAGCTGCCGTTTTGCGCCAACTTGCAGAATTCTTTTTTTCGAATATTTTGCCGGAGAATAAGGCACAGTATCTGCTTTTGGGGGCAAGGGTAGAGGAATATATTTTTTATTTTCAATAATCCGATGTTCTTCGACCTCTTTTCCGGAAATTATAAATGATACTTTGTTGGTCGCTTTTTGAACAATCTCGCTTGGAGAATAGCCATATTTATCAATCTTGTGGAAAAGGAACAAGGTAAGAAGGCAAAAGCATAACAGGCCGAAAACTGCGAATCCATTCCAGATAAATTGTAACACTTTTTTAATGAACATTGTCACTCTGATCATCTAATTCTGATTTTTTTTATTAAAAATGGATAAGGCACGGGAATATATGATTTTATGGACTGAAATGGTTTTTTGCCAAGTTTTATATTCCGTGACATACTGATACCCACAATGTCTTAGATTTTGGCATATCGTTGGATTTGATAAAGCTTGTAAAATCACTTTAGACAGATTATTTGCATCTCCTGCCTTAAAGAGCAAGCCTGTTTTCTTATTTTTTATTAATTCTCTGTGTCCGCCGATATCGCTGGCAATCAGCACCTTCTTCATTGCCATAGCTTCCAGCGGCTTTAAAGGCGTAACAAGTTCAGTCAACCGAACTGAATATCTTGGATAAACCAGAATATCAATCATGGCATACACGCCTTTTACTCGACTGTGCGGAATACGCCCCGGCATGATAACGCGTTCTTCTATCCCTAAACTTTTAACCTGCTCTTTAAGCTGAGTTTCCATCTCTCCTCCCCCAACCAAAAGTAACGCCAGGTTCTGGTGCTTTGACGTCAGCTTTGAAAAGGCTTCCACCAGCAAATCCAACCCTTCATACCGGTAAAAAGATCCAATAAAGCCGAGAACCGTTTTCCCGGTCAAATGCCAATCACGCATCAACGTTTCATCTGGTGGGCAAGGGGTAAAATTTTCAGGATTTATGCCATTATAAACCGGTGTCATTTTCTCTGACCTTATTCCTCGAGAAATCAGATCATTTTTGATCCCTTCACACAGCACGGCTACTTGGTCAACGGTTTTACAAACCCATGTTTCAAGTAGTCGTACAAGCTTGTATTTTAATGACATCTCTTTATAAGTGGCCTGGTCGACTCCGGCATCTTCCCAGAATGCACGGATTTCATAGACAATCGGCAGGCCAAACAGGCGACAGGAGATCATGGCCGGCAATGCATTCAAAACCGGTGAATGTACATGAACAAGCACTGGACGCTCTTTTTTGATGACCCAAAGCAACCTGAAAAGAACCTGTACCATTTGAAACAGATCTCCCAGTACTGGAATCTTTTCCAAGGGATTTCTGCCGGTGCGATAAAAACGGATTCCGTCGATCACATCTTCTTTGGGGCAGTATTTTTTGAGATCTGCTTCATGCTTGGGTGAAGTTAATACAATGGGTTTAAGCCCCATCCCCTCTTGGGCTTTGAAAATATTCTGACTTCTTGATGCATATCCATCAAGCAGTGGAAAACTATGATTCAGTACATGTAAAATTTTCATAAATAAACACTTCTTTTTTCCTGGCTATATCTTGGCTTCCTAAAAAAATACCGATGTTTAAAAAAATAATACGCTAAACCTTTTATATGGCTGATAAAAGCTGAATTAAGTTTGAATCCTTTGGATATTTCCTGTGTATGATGAATCGCAGATATTGTTGGGTCATATAAAATTTTGAGCCCTGATTTCCAGAGCCGCAGACAAAAATCGACATCTTCCGGGGAATAGAAAATTTTTTCATCCAATAAACCAATACGATCCATAACATCTTTTTTTAAAAACCAAACTGCGGATATTGCGTAATCAACGTATTGGGGGGGGGAGGATTTATAATCCCTGTTTTCCTTTTCCTCTAACTGCTTCAAAAAGAAATAACGGTAGGCCTTTCGAAAAACTGTGGGAAATTCATCTATCGACTTTTGGAGTTTCCCGCTGGGATACAACAGTTTTGGTACGGTTAATCCTATGGAGGGGTCTTTTTCTAAATTTGATTTCAATTTTTCAATTACTTCAGGATAAAGTTCAACATCAGAATCCATTACACATAAATAGAGTCCTCTTGCCATTGTAATGGCAAGATTCCTGGGATATGTTGTACCCATATTCCTTTTCAGAATTATCAATTTCAGCTCGAACGGCAACTTTTTCTTGTAATTTTTTATGATAGTTATGGTATCGTCTTTTGATCCGTTATCGACGATTAATATTTCGTATGTTAAAGAGCCACGTCCAAAAGATACAGCAATGGAGGAAAGACATTTTTCTATATATTTTTCCGAATTCCAGGTCAGAATCACAAAAGAAATATCCATGATGTTGTTAGCTTTGATTTATAGGGTAACATACTTTCTTGTCATACTTCCCAATGCTTTAGATAAAGATAGCGGCATTGTTTGAATAGCGTTTTCTGCTAGAGATCTTAACCTTCCGCTATCTTGTGTCTTGATGCCTGAGTTTGAATGATCAGGATAATCTATTAGGTCCGCAGTGGAATTAAAATCAGCCCAATGAAGGTCTTCCGGCTTTGCCCCCCATTGCTTTTTAAAACGAAATGTCCCTTCTCCTGGTGTCGAACGACCAAAATCAAATGCAGGATAGTCGTTATCTGCGGCAAATTTTAAAAATGACCAGTAAAGTATCATATTGGGGTTGCTCGTATTAAACCGGCGTAAAGAGGATGCCCAGGGAATGGAAACAACTTTTGGATGACACAGTATAATTCCGGCGGCAGCCGCTTGTCCGTCCGGCATATATACGACTGAGACATGTGCTCTGTTTGCATATGCTTTTAAAATGGAGAAGACCCATTCCCTGCTGTGAACAGGAGACCCCAAGTCTCTCATATTTTCAGAAAAGACGGAGTAAAAATCATTTAGCAGATTTGTCGAACCGATGATTGATGTAAGACCGTTTTTATAAGCTTTATTAATTTGGCTTCGAAGTTTGGCTTTAAATGAAGATAGCAGCTTATCAGAGGAATTTGGTAAAGACAAAATCATCCTGACCTTTTGTTTACAGAGCGTTTTATCCGGTGACAGATTGGCAAATGATCGGGTTGATCGAATGACCACTTTTGCTGAGGGGGCTATCTTTAATGCCTGCCTCAACAAAATTGTTTCAGTGGCAGGATCATCTGCCAGTGGTCCCCCTGCATCGCAGTACGGAAGCGAAATAAGCTCCCTTTTAAAAGGTATATTGAAGTATATTAACGGGAGCACACCTTTTATCTGATTTTTTGATTGTGCCATCAGATAAAGAGGTTGAAACCGATAGGCTTTTTTAACCGCTTCCTGCCATGCAAAAAGCTGATACGCAATGGCGTCGGGGTGAGAAAGGACATAATTGTCCCAGGCCTCTTTATTTAAATTGGATGCCGGTTTTACAATCAATGTATTCGGTTTTTAGTCTCGCACAAAGACACTAACGCACGAAGAAAAGAAATCATCTCTTTGTGACTTGGTGTGAGAAAAATTAATCATTCGAATTCGACCCGATGATAAATCTCGGAAAGTAATAACTGGCAATCAATAGATTCAAGTTTGATTTTTGTGTCAATATTTGTATACGGATCAAATATACGCCATATACCGTCATCCCCACGAATAAATTTTTCAACCTTACAATGGTATTGAGATACTAGAATATATTCCTGAAGTGAAGGGATGAGCCGATAATGTGCGAATTTCTCAGCTCTATCATATAATTCAGTGGAATTTGAAAGGATCTCAATGATAACAACTGGATTCAATAAGGTATCAAATTTTTCATCTTCCAACTCAAGATCGCCACAAGCAACAACCACATCAGGATAGGTATATTTATCAACTTTCTGAATCTTGACTCTCATGTCGCTTAAGAAAACATCACAAGACCTGTCTGCCAACTGGTTTCCAAGACATCGATTAATATTACTGCCAATCCGGTTGTGATTTACCTTTGCACCTGTCATGGCGAAAATTTCACCATCATAATACTCATGCTTGATTTCGGAAGCTCTTTCAAACTTTAGATATTCCTCAGTCGTTATCTTGAGTTTTTCTTGTGATTGATTCATGTTGCTCTCTTTTTTTCGGGGATCCGCTCTTTTTTGTTTAATTATGGCACTTATAAATGATCGCACAAAGACACGGAGACACAAAGGCTTTTTTAATCTTCCACTAAGGCACAACGATTTTAGTTTTTTTTGTGGCCTTGTGTCTTTGTGCCAGGAAAATTATTCATATTCTGAAGATGTGTTAATTTTCGGGCTTAACGCCGAATAAGCTGTACACAGATTTAATTACATTTTCTGCTATGGTTATCGCTTCTATGCAAATGCCTTCATCAGGGCTAAAGTTTGGTATTACACTGCCCAACGGATACTTTGACGGCAAATATATGGAATTCAAAAAATCGCAGTGTTCATCCGAAATATCGACTTGTATGTTCAGTATTTCCAAAGTTTTTTTGGCAAACATGTTATCTTCCTCCCTACATTTCGCTCTTTAATTCATAACTATCTGAATTTATTAATAGCGGAGTTAAAGTTGAGTGAAAATACACAATTTTATTTCTCATAAATTAGGATACTTACAGAGACAAGCGAAATGTAGGTTCCTCTACTCTACTGTGAGAATAAAATTAGAATTGTTAATGAGCCAGAAGGATATCAGCGATTCGTTTCGCAGCACAACCGTCCCAGAGATCCGGTTTTTTGCCGGTTCGCCAGTTGCCGGCCATAATTTTTTCAAAAGCATCAAAAATTTTATGCTCTGATGTACCGACAAGCTCATTTGTTCCTTGGGTGATGGTGATGGGACGTTCTGTATTTTTCCGGATGGTCAGACAGGGAATCCCCAGAGCAGTCGTCTCTTCCTGAAGTCCACCGGAATCCGTCAGGGCTAATTTTGCGTCTTTCCACAGGTTTAAAAACGCCATGTATGACAGTGGCGGTGTCAGCGTTATGGTTTCAGGGGGCTGGATGCCAAAGGCTTCCATATTTTTTTGAGTTCTTGGGTGGATGGGGAAAATTAAAGGCAACCTTTTAGATATCTGGTCAAGGGTTTTGAAAATTCGTATCAGGGTTGGCTTGTCATCCACGTTGGAAGGTCTATGTAAGGTTACGACACCGTACTCGGTGTGGCCGGATTTATAGTCGTTGTGCTTGAGGACGGTTGAATCCATTTTTTCCAGTTGAGAGAGCTGGTAAAAGAGATTATCGATCATAACATGACCGACAAAATGAATGCAGGATTCCGGTTTTCCCTCTTTTTTCAGATTGGTCATACCCTGTTCTTCCGTGACGAAAAAGATATCTGAAATGGCATCGGTAACCATGCGGTTAATCTCTTCGGGCATGTCAAGGTCAAAGCTGCGGAGACCTGCCTCCACATGGGCGACCTTGATGCGCATCTTTTTGGCTACGACGGAGCAGGCCAGCGTGGAGTTAACATCGCCCACGACCATGACAAGATCGGGCCTCTCCTGTTCGCATACGGCCTCGAATTCAACCATTATTTTTGCGGTTTGCCGGGCGTGAGAACCTCCGCCTGCCCCTAAATGGTAATCAGGATTGCGGATGCCCAGCTCCTCAAAAAAGATGTCGCTCATGTTGGCGTCATAATGCTGGCCTGTATGGACAATTTTATAGGCAATATGATCTGCCCGGCTGTCAAAGGCCCGGGCAATCGGGGCTATTTTCATAAAATTAGGGCGGGCCCCGGCAATGAGCATCACTTTTATCATAAATTCCACCCTACAGACGCCAGAACGGGATGCCGGCCTGTTTAACCTGGTCGGCGTCCAGCATGCTTTTAACATCAATCAGGGCACCCATTGAATTCAATTTATCGGTAAACGAATTTAAGGGCTTATTTCTGTAACAATTATGGGGAACGGCCAGTATTAATGCTCCCAGGTCCGTAAGTTCCTCCCATGGCTTAAGCTCGACATTGTAGTATGCCTTGGCGTCTTCCGGATTGGCCATGGGGTCGTGAACCAGAATCTGACATTCGTATGATTTCAGCTCATTGATGATGTCCATAACCCGGGTATTTCTTAAATCCGGACAGTCCTCCTTGAAGGTAAGTCCGAGGATCCCGACCCTGGCGCCTTTAACGGGCTGGGAAGCCGAAATCATCATTTTAATGGTTTTTTCCACTACAAATTTGCCCATGTTGTCGTTGATCCTTCTGCCTGCAAGGATGACTTCGGGATGATATCCTTCACTCTGGGCCTTGTATGTCAGGTAATAGGGATCTACGCCTATGCAGTGCCCGCCAACCAGACCGGGAAAAAATTTGAGAAAGTTCCATTTGGAACCCGCAGCCTCCAGGACATTTTTCGTGTCAATGCCCAACCGGTCGAATATCAGGGCCAACTCATTCATCAATGCAATGTTCAGGTCCCGCTGGGTATTTTCAATGACTTTGGCGGCTTCGGCTTCCTTAATCGTCTTTGTCCGGTGTACACCGGCCTTTACAATGGATTCATATAGGGCCGCCACTTTTTCAAGGGTATCTTCATCGTCGCCGGAGACCACCTTAACTATCTTTGTAAGGGTATGTTCCTTATCACCCGGATTTATTCTTTCCGGGGAATATCCCACATGGAAATCCTTTTTCCAGGTCATGCCGGACTCTTTTTCCAGAATGGGCACGCAGATCTCTTCAGTGACGCCTGGATATACTGTGGATTCAAACACGACAATGCAGCCCTGTTTCATCACTTTTCCCACTGTACGGGATGCACTTTCAACCGGGTAAAGATCAGGCTGCCTTGCATTGTCTATGGGTGTGGGAACAGCCACAACAATGATATCGGCCTCTGACATGCGCTCCGGGTCCGTCGTTGGTGTAAAATATGCGGCATTTTCAAATTCTTCTTTTGAAACTTCGCCGGTGGGATCTTTGTGGGCCAGGCTATTGTCCACAATGGACTGTTTTAAATCAAACCCGATGGTCTGGTATTTTGTACCAAAATGTACGGCTAAGGGCAGGCCGACATATCCTAACCCAACAACTGCTATTTTAATGTCTTTTATCAATTTAGTTGGTCCTCATTTTGCTTTCAATTAGAACCACGAAGTTCACGAAAAACACGAAGTTTAGTACACTAATATCTTCGTGAACTTCGTGGTAAAATAAAATACTCAATGCTTAAGCTTATGACATTGGTTTGAAATTGATCTAAAACAACGTATCCAGATAATTTTTGCAGGTAAGAAAATAAGCATCTGAGAACGCGCAAATCATCCGTTTTAATTTGCTTTCTGTTCTGTTGAGGTTGACATAGTGCCTGAATTTGAATCCCCGGGATGCCTGATGGACTCTTGGCTGATTTGGATCAAATTCCCATGGATGGCCATAAAAAACAAAAGCGTTGTTTTTTTTCAGGACACGGGTTATGCCTTGCTTGAAAATAGAGGTGGGATACAATCTGAAGTATCCGCCGCCACCCAATGGAATGGTTGTTCTGCCCAGATGCAGGTTGCTGATCGGCAGTTCGAAAAAACGGGTAGCCAGTTGGTAGCTTCCGCCGAGCTTTATGGATTTTGACAGATCTATGCTGCCGTATCTGCCATGGGCCGAAAAAGAGTTATAACTGGAATCGTACAAATATCCGGCCTGTTTGATCTTTTCCAGAATCTGGTCGTTAACGGCAAAGCTTGGGGCGCGATATCCATAAACAGCCTGGCCTGTTATATCTTCGAGGCGTTTTTTACTGGTCAAAAGATCCCGGGTCAACTGATTTTTATTTAGAGCCGTACACAGGTGGTGGTTGTCTCCGTGGGAGGCCACCTCATGGCCTCTGTCTCTGATCTGTCTGACCAAAGCAGGCAGTCTTTCTGCAATCCAGCCAAGAATAAAAAAGGTGGCTCTGGGTTTAAAAGAAAAGGTATCCAGCAGGTCCAGGATCAGATGGGTATTCTTTTCCACCCGGGGTTCCAAAGAATTCCAGGTTGAAAAGTCAATATACGACTTGAAATTTTCCACCTGAAACCACTCTTCTACATCAATTGTCAGAAGTAAGTACATGGACAAATATAAATCCAGGTTAAGAAAACGAAATTGTAAATTCCTTACCGACGCTTGCCAATATATTATTCAACTCAGTTTTCAAAAATTCAAATCCTTTATACAATACCTTCGCCAATTTACCATGTCTTCCTCTTGAGTGATTATAATCATGCAAACGAATCACTCAGGAGGAAGACATGGACATCATCATGAGCCTACTTTTTTGTTTAAACCCTTGTCTCGACTACACTACGCTGCGCCGTCTGGCGGTTATTGTTACAGCAATTCTGAGCATGCCGGACAGAGTAACTATGCTTGGCATGTCGCGCTGGACAGATAAAGGGGGCAGTTACCGAAC